>ENA-OPVG01000768-OPVG01000768.1-human-gut-metagenome-genome-assembly--contig:-NODE-768-length-26524-cov-2.619328_pt1 | contig 26524 bp, 20 predicted proteins | sample MGYA00241093_ERZ501975 | MGnify/ENA primary metagenome ERZ501975 (study PRJEB25962, sample SAMEA2042993) | human gut metagenome | biome: human gut; feature: human-associated habitat; material: faeces... | reverse complement strand
TATATTCTTTTCTTAAACCAACTCTGTCTATCTTTCCGCTCGGTGTGTGAGGGAACTTTTCCATAGTTACGATTTTGCCCGGTACCATATATGCCGGAACATATTTTTTAAGCTCCATCTTAAACTTTCTTGCGACAATTTCTGCTGTTGTTTCGATAAACAATACAATCTCCTGTTTATCCGCATCAAACAATGCACATGCACTTGCGACATTCTCAATAGCCGCCGCCGCACTTTCAAGGTCACCGAGTTCAATTCTGTTACCTCTCAATTTAATTTGGCTGTCCTTTCTGCCTATGAAAATTATATTGCCTTCTTCATTTTCATAAACAAGGTCGCCTGTACGGTAAATTCTGTCGTGATATTTTGTATTAAGCGGATTTTGAACAAATGCTTTTGCCGTAATCTCCGGTGAATTCCAATATCCGAGTGCAATACCCGTACCGCTTATGCAAAGTTCACCTTGTTCACCGACAGCACATTGCTTATCATCATCGTTCAAAATCAATGCACGCATATTTCTGCAAACCTTACCTATCGGTAAAGTTTCGTGATTTTCATATTCTCTGTCAACAATATAATACGTTGCAATATCCGTTGCCTCTGTCGGACCGTACATATTTACATACATACAGTCGGGCAAATATTTTCTCCATATATTAAGCTGAGTATTCGGCATTACTTCGCCTGCAAACAATATCAGTTTTAATGCACTCAAATCGGCATTTTCAAGCACACCGCCGTTTGCAACGCTTATCATAACGGTCGGTACCCAGAAGATAACGGAAATTTTGTTTTCCGTCATATAATCCATAAGTTTTTCGGGATACATAAAAAGTATCTCGGGAATTATCATAGTTTTTGCACCTGTATAAAAAGCGGTATACATATCAAAAACAGAATTGTCAAAGTGGAACGCCGACTGCATACCGATTACGCTGTTTTCGTCAATCGGGAATGTTTCGACAATCCATTCAATATAATCTATAACACCTCTGTTTGAAATTGTAACGCCTTTCGGCACACCTGTTGAGCCTGATGTGTACATAATATACGCAGGGTCAAGATCGCACACCCCCCCCAGCGACTTATCAACCGCCGCATCATCGGCTTGTCCGTCTGCAAGCTCATCAAATATAAGTATCTCTGTGTCAAGATTAAGACTTTCAAGTTTTATCTTGCCGTCCGTATCTGTTATTATCGCGGTCGGATGAAGATTTTCAACGGTCTTTTCCATTCTCGCCATCGGTATTGCGTAATCAATCGGCACATACGGTGACGCACTGTAAAGCGAACCCATAAAGCTGATTATTGATTTTATGCTTTTCGGCAAATACACGATTACAGGACATTTTCTGCCTGTTTCAACTCTTTTAATAAGTTCACTTCCTATTATACGGCTTTTTTCTCTCAATTCCTCAAAAGAAATACTTCCGTCCTTATCTTCAAATACTGTCTTATTTTTAAACTTTTCCGCCGCCTGCTCCAAAAGGCACACGGCACTTTGCATCATTGTTTCCATAGCTTTTCCTTTATCCCAAAGATTTCTTTAGTGTAACTCTGTCAATCTTGTCATTTGCGGTATGCGGAAATTTTTCCATAACAACAAGGTCACCCGGCAACATATAATTAGGTATATACTTTTTAAGTTCAAGATTAAGTTTTCTGAGCCTAAATGCCTCGCAGCTTTCTATAAACAACACAATCTTCTGATTTTTCTCGTCAAACACTGCACAAGCGCCTTTAACTCCGCCAACACACATTGCGGCATTTTCGATTTCGCCAAGTTCAATTCTGTTACCTTTTACCTTAACCTGATTATCCATTCTTCCCAAGTAGATAATAAGTCCTTCATCATTCACATATGCCAAATCGCCTGTACGATAAATTCTTTCCTCATAATACGGATTAACGGGATTTTGAATAAATGCCTTTTGCGTAATTTCGGGATTATTCCAATATCCAAGCGATACGCCTGTACCTATAACGCATATTTCGCCTTGTTCATTCGTCTTTGCGATTTCATTCTTTTCGTTAAGGATTATAATACGCATATTCTCGCAAGCCTTACCAATCGGAAGTGAATCACTGTCCTTGAAAGGTCTGTCGACAATATAATAAGTACATACGTCCGAAATTTCCGTTGGACCGTAAAGGTTTGCGTATGTGCATTGCGGCTGGGCTTTGCGCCATATATTAAGTTGAGTATTCGGCATTACTTCACCGCAGAACACCACATTTTTAAGCTTCGTCAATTCAATCTCCGAAAGCACTCCCGAATTTGCCACATTAATCATAACGGTCGGTACCCAGAATATTGTCGTAATATCATTATCACGCACAAATTCCGGCAACTTTACAGGGAACATAAACAATGTCTCAGGAATTATCACCATTTTTGCACCTGTCAAAAGACAGCTGTATATATCAAATATCGAATTATCAAAATAGAACGGTGCTTGATTTCCAAGTATAGAATTTTCATTGATATTAAATGTCTTTGCAACCCAAATTGCATAATCTATAACGCCTCTGTGCGGCACTGTTACACCTTTCGGCGCACCTGTCGAACCAGATGTGAACATTATATAAATCGGATCTGTATCAATTACCGAATTAAGTGTTTTTTCAATAAGCTCCCCGTCCGTTTCGGTCTCAACGATTTCCTCATATATATGAATACTCATTGACTCGGGTATGTTCATAGTCTTTAAAGTTTCCATACCCTGTGCGTCTGTGATTATATGACCTCTGCCTTGAAGTGAATCAACAATTTTCTGTATTCTGTTCGCAGGCATATCGTAAGCGGTAGGCACATACGGATTTGCACTGTACATCGCACCCATAAAACAAACCAAACACGATATGCTTTTCTTCAAATACACCATAACAGGTGCAGGCATATATCCTTGCGGAGTTGTCTTTGCAAGTGCCGTTCCGACAGCCTTTCCCTTTCTCTGCAATTCACTGAAACTAATCTCGCTCCATTCATCTGATATTGCAATTTTATCGTTAAACTTTTCAGCGGCTCTGTCAAGTAATTTTACCGCAGAATTCAAATGCGTCATAATTTCCTCCATACTGAAAACACCGTATTTTGTATATAGTAATCTATTTTAATTATAGCATTTTACTTATAATGTGTCAAGTTTGACCGATTTTACAAAAGGCATTGGCAAAACCGAATAAGGAATATATAATAATACCGTAATACCGTTGTCGGTGCGTATAACAGCACGTCGTTGATTTCAGCCGTAAACATAGGCAGTCAGCTTATGCAGAATTATTACAAGCTTTGTAATCGGTTGTTCAATGGGTTGTACCGTGTTGACAGGCAGACAAACGGAAGTAAATCGGCAACAAAAACGCTCGGCTCTTTTTCGTCAATTATTATATTTTGCAATACAAAATCGAAAAAACTTAAATTAAATTCAAAAATCTGTTGTGTTCAAAGATTGGATTGAACAAAAATTCCTCGTCAAAGAAATCAATATTATCCTGACAATGCTCAACCTCCTTTGAATACAGTACACAATTTTTTATTCTGTCTTTAAGCGAAAATTCCTTTCCGTTTCTAAGCCAACGTGCAATATCAAGCTGACGTATAATCACATACGACACCGCCGCAAAACGTACCTTTGTAAGCACGTCACAGTCAAACACCGCTTTCAGCAAATATCTGTATATGAAGTACACAAGCAAATTTTCATATTCGTATTCGCGTCCGCTTATGTATAAATCAAACTCACCGCTCAAATTATCGTAATTGTCAAAAATTCCGAGCGTGTTTTCAATTACACCCGTCCAACTGTCCTCCATAATTTCAAGGCTAAGACATAGCTTGACGCACTCTTTTATGTCGTTTATACACTTTTCACTTTGTGAAAAATCGCAGTTATCCACACTTTGAGGTACTTTGTCAACGTTGTTGTTATTGATTTTATCCTGCACGTCATATGCATAATTCAAAATCGTTTTAACTCTGTCCGAAATGTTCATTTTTCGATTTTTAAGCACGTCAAAAATATTTTCACGCACATTTAAAAGTATCCTTAAAAAATCTTCGTCACATTCTTCTTCATAATCAAATTTTTCAGTTTCAAAACCAGTCGGCTTGTCACTTTTAAAGATAAATTCCGCCGCACTTTCGCACGACATTCCAAGACCTTTTTCCGTTAAACTGCCGTATGTTTCGGTAAATCGCGGATATTCCGTACAAACGGTGCAGAGCTTGTCCTCGCCGATGTTTATAAAAATATCGCATAAATTTTTGTCGTTCAAAAATGGACAACGGTTATTTTTAAGCGTAAAACTGTTTTCGTCATTCATATAACGGCGTAGCCTATCGCCAAACTCACCGCCGACCGAGTTATAAACTTCAAGACTTTCATCATCAATATCAACCTCCCAGCCGATACAGCAGTTATCTTCACACGCACCGCCGATACAGGCAAATTCATTGAAATACGTCGGAACTCGCTTTATTCCCATGTTTTCCATACCTCCGGTTTGTAGCCGACAGTCGCCTGTCTGCCGTTTCTGACAATAGGTGTTTTGAACAGTTGAGGATTTTCAAGCAGTTTGTCCTCTTTTGCCTCGTCCGCAAGATATTTTATAAGCATAAGAGTGTCTTTGTCCTTTGCCTTTTCGTCAATTAAGTTTTCATATCCGCCGACAGCTTGCTTGACGCTGTTGTATTCACCCTTGCTCATGCCCTTTTCAGTCATATTGATTAGCTGATATTTTATTTTTCTCTCCTTAAAATATCTCTCCGCCTTTTTCGTATCAAAACACTTCGATTTTCCAAATATCTGTATGTTCATAACTTTCTCCATTCAATCGTTTTCTTTAATTCAGTATACCATTAATAACGCATTTTGTACAGTAAAACAAAAGAACATTAAGCCTTTACGCAAAATGTTCTTTCTTTATAAATTATTATTTTTTTATATTCTTTACATATGTATAAGGCTGTTGACGACCGTTCCATATGTAAATATTCATATCGGTATATGTCTTGCTACTTAAAGATACTTCAGCTTTTAAATTACTCAATGTTGCTTTTTTGACATCAACAATCTTTCCGTTGTTTCTAAATGCTACATAAACAGTTGCATTGTTAATGTTGTCATCTACATTAAGCGTTATCTTTAACTTCCCACTTGTAATCTGCGTGCTAACCTTGTCGGCTGAATATATAGTTGACGGTACTATGTCACTGTAATGAATTGTTGCATTAAGCAAATCATCATTACCATTATAACTATTATCAATATCAATTTTCTCCCATTCAGCTTTTGTTCCTGTGTAATATACATCTGTTAAACTGCTACACTCATTAAATGCACCATACTCTATACTTGTTACGCTATTCGGAATTGTTATGCTCGTAAGACTACTACATCTCATAAATGTATAAGCATCTATACACGTTACGCTGTTTGGTATTGTTACGCTTTTGAGATTTTCACAGTCACTAAAAGCATAATCTCCGATTACTTTAACACTGTTTGGCATCGTTACGTCTGTGAGACTACTACAGTTCCAAAAAGCAGCCTTTCCGATTTTTATTACGCTGTCTGGTATTGTTATATCTGTAAGATGTGTGCATTTTCCAAAAGCGTAACTCCCAATATTTTCAACACTACTAGGTATAATTATGTTTTTTAGATTTTCACAGTAATCAAAAGCATAATCCCCAATTTCTGTGACGCTATTTGGAATTGTTACACTTGTAAGGCTTTGACACCAAGAAAAAGCTCCATGACTGATCGCTGTTACTTTTTTACCATTAATTTCAGATGGAATAACAACATCTTCAGCGTTGCCCAAATATTTGCTTATCAGCACATTTCCAGCATCATAATAATAACGAAAATCGCCGTAAATGTATCCATAGTCATCACGTTCCTCTGCATAGGCAACAATACTAAAATTGCTGAGTGTTAGATCTCTTTCAGCACCTGGCATCGCAAACGTACCGAATGTCAGCGTCAACGCCAACACTGTTGCTAATAACTTCTTCATAAATAATCACTCCAATTCTTAAATTTAATGCTGTTAGGCATTGGTTTATACTGAAATTATATCACATTATTCCCACGTTTTGTTAAGCTGGCTGCTTAGTATAACGTTTTCGAAATGTAAACAATTTGTAAATTGTCATTTCAAGGCATTGTTTTTTTGAAAATTTAAAGTAAGATTTGGCATAAAAAGCTCCGCCACAGCGAATGCCGCGGCGGAGTTTTTAGGACTTTTGGGAGAAATTACTTGTTGCCTGTTGTCTTGTAAGCGTCGATCATCTTCTTGACCATCTGACCGCCTACAGAGCCGACCTCACGAGCTGTAAGATCGCCGTTGTAGCCCTGCTTCAGGTTTACGCCAACTTCGTTAGCTGCTTCCATCTTGAACTTGTTGAGTGTTTCTCTGCCTTCCTGAGTTGTGATACCTTTCATTTTCGTATCTCCTTTTCATTTGTTTTTCGGGTTTGCAATAATATTATATGTCTGCATGATTTGATTATAAGAGGTAATTTATAGAACGAAATGGGGCGGTTTTTGGAATGAAAAAATTAAAAGCTAAAATTAGTATGATTTTAAACGGAGCAAAATTCAAAAAAAATCATTTACATATAAATTATACTTCTTTTGGAAATTGTGTGATTTTGTATAGTCACTGTTTTCAATTGTCAAAATACCACTGGACACAGTGATTACATGCCCTGCACTGCTGCTGCCATATTATCCTCGGCAAATACACTTGTCGACACAAGGCAAAGAACCATACAAAGGGTGAGCATGATACTGAGTATTCGTTTTTTTATTTTCCGTTACCTCTGTTTTCGTATATGTCGGCTCAATCAAGAGCAATGATTGTAATATTATAGACAGCACCGTTCAGCTGTGTGCCGGGGGTCAACTGGATAAATTCATATTGCAGCACAATATCACTGCCGGCATTGTAGATGCGGTTGAATGCAAACGGCATCCACACTCGTGAATTATCTGCATCGTTCATATACCTTTCGATCAATGTATCATTAAGAATGCCTTGTCTGCCTTTCAATACTACCGAGTACCATCCACCCATGTCGTGAGAAATGCAGACCGAACCGCTGAATGAAATACTGTATGTATGTCCGGCTTTCAGCGTTACGGTTCTATTGGCTCGATCCCATACAAAAAGTCCTCCGGAATTGCAATCTTCAAACAACTGAAGCGGCTGATTGAATGAAGCGCCGGTGCCGCCGTTTGAGGCGTGAAAATACCCCGAACAGCTGCCGTTCTGACCGGCATCGCCCTTGTCGCCTTTATCTCCTTTGTCGCCCTTTTCTCCGGCATCACCCTTGTCACCTTTATCTCCCTTGTCACCCTTTTCTCCGTCTGTGCCGTCAATGCCTGCCGCTTTTAATTTATCTTTAAATTTGGTTTCTCCAATCCACCAGTTGCCGTTCTCGCCGATAAACGGGGTGTTTCCGTCCACACCGTCAGAGCCGTTTTGTCCGTTTGTTCCGTCCTTGCCGTCGGCTCCGTCTTTTCCGTTTATACCATCCTTGCCGTCAAGACCTTTCAAAACCGAAAGATCGTACAGGTTCAGCCATATTTCATCGCCGACATAGCGCCACTGCAGGGTGTTTTCGCTTACACGGAACTCCGGTGTCTTTCCGTTTGCTCCGTCTGCACCTTTCTGCCCGGTGGGGCCTGTGATGTCGGCTATTGCCACAAGGTCCTGCCACTCATCGCCCTCGTAACGCCACTGTATGTGGGTTTCAGCTCGCTGCACCTCTATGCTTTTGGCGTTAATGCCGTCAGTGCCGTTGATACCGTCTTTGCCGTTGGCTCCGTCTTTACCGTCAACTCCGTTAATGCCGTCTTTTCCGTTTGTGCCGTTTATTCCGTTCTTACCGTCGGCACCATTAGAGCCGTCTTTATCGTCTGTGCCGTTCTTTCCGTTTTCTCCGGCAGCGCCCCGCAGCTCGGTAAGCGCCACAAGGTCGTGCCAGTCGGCTTCGTCGCTGTATTTCCACTGAATCGCCGTGCCGTTGTTTCGTACCTCCGGCAATGCGTCGCCTGTTTTTGCCGCCTTGCTCCATCCTATTGCAAGCACGCTGCAAAGCACCAAAAGAGCGGCGCAAAGCGCCAAAAGTGTACCTGTGAGTAGTTTTTTTCCTGTTTTCATTTTTTTTCCTCCGTTCGGAATTGTTTATCACGGCGGAGCTTTGCGCCGCTGCCCACGCCGTAAATGAGCGGCGGTCGATAGGCTTATGCTTGGTTTGCTTTGTACTTATCCACAAACAGGGCGACCCCCTGTTTTAAGACCTCCATCTGGGTTTTTAGATAATATTCATCCTCAAACATCGCGTAATGAACGCAGGCGCGGACGAATATAAAGATCAGCGGCGTGATGACCGTATAGGGAATGCCGATCTTCGGCTCCAGTCGCTTGGCGTACTCGGTATAGCGTTCGTTCACGCCCTCAAAGAATTTCTTGCCGTGCTCGATATACTTCGGGTGCGTATATATCTGATACATCAGGCGATATTTTTTTCCGTGCTTTTTTGCTGTCCAATACGGGACCTCCTTCACAAAACGGACAACATCCTCGGGGTCGGTGGGTGCCATCTCCATAAAGTCGTCCTCAACCTTTTCCATACAGTATGCCGTTGACTCAATGATCAGTTCATCAAGGTTTTTAAAATACGAATACAGATTTGCTTTCGTGCATCCGCACGCATCGGCTAGTGCTTTAATTCCTGTGCCTGTGAGCCCGTTTTCCGCATAGCACTCGAAGCACTTTTCCATTAGTTCACGTTTCCGCTCATTGTGCTGTTGCTCAGTTGTTTTCATGTTGCTTCGCTCCTTTTATGCGTACCGACCGTTCGTTTATGATTAGTATAACACAGATTTATAACAAAGTCAAGAATTGTTCAAAAAATGAAGAAAATAAAGTTTCAACATGATCTCATAAAAAAAGTCCTTACAGCAGAAAGAAAATAGCGGCTTACCTCAACGATCAAAACCGTACTAATAAATATGTCCATAAGACTTATGGAAAGATGGGATAGGCTTATTGACTTTCCATGTTCTCATATGATATAATAAATTCATATTAACACAACATTTCTGTTCAGGGGGTATATCAAATGAAAAAGCAAAATGCAGGGCTTATCGCTCTGAGTATCGTTTTTATTCTTATGGGTGGTTTCTCTACTATCTATAATCTCAGCAAGTATGTTTCAAACAGGGTTTTCATGTCAAGTGCTGAGAAAACCACAGGCTATGTGAAGTGGATAGACCATGAGTTGAAAACTTGGGGACATAACAAAAAGGCAAGCAACAAAGCTGAAACATATTACATAACTGTCGCTTTTGATGTTGGCGGCAAGGAGTACACAAGAGAGATCTTCACAGGAACATATTATGTGAGTCAGAACGAAAAAGTGAACGTGTATTACAACACTGATAAAAATGGTGAGCCTGATAAGGTCGTGACCGATATTGATAATGATAAAAGACCGTATCTTACTTGGCCGCTGATACTTTTGCTTGGCATTGTGCTACTTGTGCTTACTAAGAAAAATATTATCTCAGTGGGGAGAAAAAGATAAAAAAGTAATCATTAAAATAGTAACCAAAAGAAACTTTGTGCAACTAAATAACAGAAAAGCAGAAAGGAGATCTTTATGAAGGTGATCTATAAATGTGCCGCCATTTTGACGGCAGCGATATTGTCAGTGCAGTTTCCTTGCGCAGCTTTTGCGGATATGGAGCATGGCGGAGATAATGACAGCCCAAAATTCAAGATGGGCAGGATAATTTTTACTGATAATGGTTATGGCTACGAAAAGGAAGGGCTGGAAAAACCGGAGATTGCTGATGAAGATCTGGCCGATACGGACGACGGGGTTTCACCTTATGCACAGAAGGCAACGGCTTCGCTGCCTGCGAAATATGACCCCAGATCTAAGAATACGCTGACGACTATCAAAAACCAGTTCCAGACAGGCACTTGCTGGGCGTTTGCGGCACTTTCCTGCACAGAGAGCAATCTTATCCAAAAGGGGCTTGAAAATCAAAACGTGCAGTTTTCTGTGCCGAGCCTTGTCCTCTCTACATATGCTAACGGCGGATTTGACGAGTCAATATGGGATTGCGGCGGAACGTGGATGGATTCGTCCCTTGCAATGGCGGCTCATAGAGGACTTTGCTATGATGAATATGAGCCTTTCGTGTCCGACGGAACGGAAGCCACTATCGTATCTGAGGAGAAAAAGGGCGTTTGCGAATATCAGCTTAATTACGCTTCCACTATCACAGGCGGACGAAACGCCATTAAAAACAAGATAAAAGAGCTTGGCGGAGTAATGGTGAGCTATTATGCAGACGACCTGTATATGACCTTTGATAACAAAAGCTATTACGATCCGGAAACTACAAAATATAGTGGAATAAATCATGCCGTAAGCGTAGTGGGCTGGGACGATAATTATAGCAAGTCAAATTTCCTTGCAGGCTATCAGCCAAAGAAAAACGGGGCATGGCTTGTGAAAGGCTCTTGGGGAGTATCCGGTGGCACAGACGGTTATTACTGGATATCCTATGAAGAGGCAGAAATGACCGATTGGGTGGCGTTCGACCTCACTGAAAGCTGTGATAATAATTACCATTATCCTGCTAATAAGGATAATTCTATATTTTATGTTAGCAATGAAAACAAAATGAGCGGTGCAGATGTTTTTACAGCAAAAAAAGACGAGCTTCTTGACAAAGTGGGCTTTATGTATCTTGGCTATACCGGAAAGGCTGACTACACTGTGCAGGTCTACACTTCTGTTTCAGACAGCACTCCTGTGGGGATACTTGAATGTGAGGTCAGCGGAAAGGTGCAGAGCGACGGCTTTTATACTGTGGATATCCCTGATGTTGAGCTTGACGAGGGCGAAAGATATTCTGTCGTGATGACATTCAGCGGTGATGACGGCTCAGGCTATGTGACCGTTTATGGCTATTCAGACGGGGTCATGAAGCCTGGTCAGGCGTATATTTCCAATGACGGCGACAGTTGGACGGACGTTACCGACAAGGACGCTTATACTGGTCAGCCTATAATATTTGCTTATACCGATGATATAGATAAGTCTGATAAAAGCGAGCTTGAAACACTTGTGGCAAAGTATGAAAAGCAGAGCGGTTATGAGCGTGAGGTCAACAACGGCAAGAAAGTTATTGCAGACGAAAACGCATCAAAGAACGATATTACCAATGCCAAGCTTCTTATAAAGGCAAAGGCTAAAGAGATAAAGGAACAAAGCCTTGTTATAAAGACGGCGACGGATTGGAAGAATTTCACAAAGCGTGTATCAGGCGGTGAAAGCTTTGCAGGAAAGCGTGTTGTGCTTGAAAAAGACATCGACTTCGGTGGTGCAAAGATATCGGCAGTAGGAACGGCTTCAAAACCTTTTTGCGGATATTTTGACGGCAACGGACACGTTCTGAAAAACGCTGTTATCCAAAACAATTCTTATGCAGGTCTGTTCGGCTATGCTGAGGACAGAGCGCAGATAAGAGATCTCAGTGCTGAGAAAATAACTGTCAGCGGTAAGTACGCAGGCGGGATCGTTGGTGAATTTGATGCGGTATCTATTCAACGCTGTACGTTCAGCGGAACTGTCAAGGGTACAAGCTCGGCAGGCGGAATCGTGGGCAAAGCAGGTGGTCTGACCCTGACAGAGTGTGCTTCAGACCTTGCAAAGCCAAGCAGTTCAAATGCTAAAGCTATGGTGGGCAGCATTGATAATGATGCTTTTTATTATGGACAGCAATCTGCCGGTTGCTGGTATAACGGCAACTTTTCTGACAGCAAGGTAAAGAAAACGGCTTTGTCTAACGTTACAAGCTCTGCAGCTTATTCGCTGAATACCGTTGGCGGAAAGCAGACAGACAGCGGCAGGTGGACAATGGCAGGCGGCAAAGCAAGGCTAACTCGTCCTGGGGAGCAGGCTTCGCACAAGATAACATTTGAAGCTCCCGACGGCAAGCATTATGCCTGCACTGATAAGGACGGCAAGGTGAAATATCCTGCTGTCAAAGTGCAAAGCGGTTATGCTCTTAAATGGTACAAGAACGGCATTGCTGTCGATGCAAACACAGTTTATACTGCTGACAGCACAGTAAAGGCAAAGCTTGTTGAAGCAAAATTTGTCACTATCGACTATGTTTTAAATGGCGGCACGAACAGCACAGGCAATCCAGAATACCTCAGCAAAGGCGAAAGCGTGACGCTTTCCGAGCCGACAAAAGAGGGTGCAGACTTTGCAGGCTGGTATGATAACGCTGCACTTTCAGGTGAAAGAATAGAAAGCATCTCATATTCAGGCGGCGCAAAGACCCTTTATGCCGCATGGAAGCCTTATACATATAACGTTACGTTTGTGGATAAGGACGGCAAGGTTATAAGTCAGCAGACAGTGGAATATGGTAAGTCTGCAAAAGCTCCGAAAGCCCCTGCTATGAAGGGTCTGCGTTTTACAGGCTGGGACAAGGACTATAAAAACGTCACAGAGGATATGACTGTCACAGCGGAGTATTCTGACAGCAAGCTTATTGCAGACTGCGAGATATCAGGCTTCAAGAACAGTTTCACATACACGGGAAAGAATATTGAACAGCCTGACGTAACGCTCACCTATGAGGGCAAAGAGCTTAAAGAGGGCGTGGATTACACTGTTTATTATAAGACCAATCGTAACGCAGGACCTGCAAAAATGACCTTTGTTGGAAAAGGCGAATACAGAGGCTCTGTTGCAAAAAGCTTTACTATCCAGCCAAAGGACGCTTCCAAGTTCAAGATTTATTATGCTACACCACTGTCGTTCACCGGCAAGGAGATAACACCTGATGTGCTTATAAAGGACGGCAATAAGACCCTTGAACGTTATGTTGATTATATGGTGATGTATTTCTCAAACGTGAATGTTGGCACGGGCAAGATAACAGTTGAATTTTACGGCAACTATAAGGGCAAGCAGACCGTTTCTTTTGTTATAAATCCTGCAAAACAGCAGATACAGGTGCTTGAAACAAGATATAAGGGCTTTTTTGTGGATTTTGTGCAGAAAGGATCTGCAACAGGCTATGAGGTCCAGTATGGCACAAGATCTGATTTTTCAGATGCTTCCACTTACAGATCCACCACCAACAAGACGGATAAGATGACGGTACTTGGATTAGGGGCTTCAAAGACATATTATGTAAGAGTTCGCTCTTATACTGTCAAGGGCGGAAAGACCTATTACGGCAATTGGTCAGACGCTAAAAGCATTGTGACGGCAAAGACTAATTTTGCAAACGCAAAGGTCAGCGGTATTTCTTCAAAAAGCTTTACCGGCAAGGCGATAACGCAGAAGATCACAGTAAAATACGGCTCAAAGACACTTAAAAACGGCACAGACTACACTGTGAAATATTCTGCAAACACCAAGGTCGGCACCGCAAAGGTGACTATCACAGGCAAGGGCATTTACGGCGGAGTTATCACCAAAAGCTTTACTATCTATCCTGCAAAGCAGGTGATACAGAAGCTTTACGGCACATATGCAGGCTTCTTTATAGATTATGCACAGAAAGGCTCTGCCACTGGATATGAAATATCATACTCACAGCGTTCCGACTTTAAGGGAGCAAAAAGCGTAAAGGTAACAAACAACCGCACCGATAAAAAGACAGTTTCCGGGCTTGCAAGATATCAAAAATATTACGTCCGTGTAAGAAGCTACACTGTCAAAGGCGGAAAGACTTATAACGGAGCGTGGTCCGATAAAAAATGGGTCTATACTCAATGATATGACAGACGATAAAAATGCCCCTGATCATTTTCTGGTCAGGGGTATTTTGGTGTGCCTAGAAAAGTTCTGCTTTGTACTTGATAGAATCCTCCTCTGTTATCTCACGGATAACTCTGCATGGATTTCCTGCCGCAAGAGAATTTGGCGGTATGTCACGGGTGACAACGCTTCCTGCACCGATAACACAGCCCTCGCCTATGGTAACTCCGCCTGTGATGACAACATTGCTCGCTATCCAGCAGTTGGAGTGTATTGTGATAGGCTTGCCGTATTCATCATCATAAACAGTGCCGTCAGACTTTTTCTTCATGTTACGCTCCTGCCATCTGAATGGGTGAACAGGTGTGGCAATGGTGCAGTTGGGACCGAAAAACACGTTGTCGCCAATCGTCACAGGGCAGGTGTCAAGCACTGTCAGATTGAAGTTTGCATAGCAGCCTGAGCCGAACTTTGTGAAAACGCCATAGTCAAAATACACAGGACCTTGGAGAAAAAATCCCTCGCCATGGTCGGGCAGAAGCTCGTCAAGGATAGCTTTTCTTCTCTCATCATCTTCATACAAACTGCTGTACTGCTGTGAAAGCTTGTGAGCCTTTGTCCTCAATTCTGCAAGCTCCTTGTCGGAGGAGTCATATATCTTGCCCGCAAGCATTTTTCCTTTTTCAGTCATTATAAAACGCCCTTTCTGCGTGTAGTTTCATTTGATTTTGTTGAGAGTATAGCACAAGTTTCGGGCTGTGTCAATAGTTTTTTTGGGGTCGAGTGATAGAATAAAAAATGGTATACAAAAGTGGAGAATGCTTATGGGCAAATCACTCTCCACTTTTTGTATACTATATAAAAAGCGTGGCAGTGTAGAAAAAGTTATAGGTAAAATCCCTGCATATAATTTGTGTACATAAATGTGTCCTCGTCATCAGCGGTATTGTCACCAGCAGGCTTTTTTCTGCCACTAACACAAGAAGCCAAAATTATCAGACCGCCTAGAACAATTGCAACGCTCACTCCAAGGACTACCAAAACCGCACAGAAAATTTTTACTATCATAAACACCGCTCCAATCATATTTCTCATACTTCGCCATAATTACTATTATGATTATATGCTGGTTTTGCCTGATAATCAATAAAAGCCGTGTAAAATGCAGATAAAAATCAAGTCAGCTTTTGTCTGCAACGAAAATCTTGTGGTAAAAATATTTTTCAAAACGTTTCATGATTTAACAATTTTAAATGAAGAAAATTATAGCTTTCAGCTTAGTATAAAAATGCACAAACTGAGCTTTTTGTAAATGGTTAGCATTGTATATTACACTGAAAATGTACGATTCTTGAAAAATTATACATAAGTATGGGGCAAATACTTGACTAGATTAAAATTTTGTGATAAAATTATTAACGTGAACAAGTGTAATTATTGTTACTTATATGAAGTAAATATGGAAGAGGGAAAAATAATGAAAAAAATAGAACCCTTTAAACAAAAAGTATGGCTTGCGTCACCTACAATGCATGGTGAGGAGCTTGAATACGTTACTGAGGCTTATAATACCAACTGGATGTCTACAGTCGGTAAGAATATAAATGAGGTCGAGAAGATAGCGGCGGAGAAGTCTGAAGTCAAGTATGCTGTTGGCCTTTCATGCTGCACGGCTGCGCTTCACTTGTGCTGTAAGCTTGCTGGCAAGAGGCTTTATGGCAAGCCTGCTATATCTCATGGCGCTCTTGAGGGCAGAAGAGTTTTTTGCAGTGACATGACCTTTGACGCTACTCTCAACCCAGTTGTTTACGAGGGCGGTATCCCTGTTTTTATCGACACTGACAGAGATACTTGGAACATGGATCCTGTGGCACTTGAAAAGGCTTTTGAGATGTATCCTGAAGTCAAGCTGGTAGTAAGCGCTGAGTTATACGGTTTTCCTGGAAGAATGGACGAGATAAAGAGAATATGCGAAAAGCATGGTGCGCTTTTGATCGAGGACGCTGCTGAGGCTATGGGTGCTACCATTGACGGCAGACAGTGTGGAAGCTTTGGCGATTACAGCGCTGTAAGCTACAATGGCAATAAGATAATAACTGGTTCTAGCGGCGGATGTTTGCTGACTAACAGCCTTGAAGATGCAAACAAGGCTCGTAAGTGGTCAACGCAGGCTCGTGAGAATGCGGCATGGTATCAGCATGAAGAGGTCGGGTACAACTATCGTATGTCGAATGTTATTGCAGGAGTCGTTCGTGGTCAGTATCCGCATCTTGAGGAGCATATTGCGCAGAAAAAAGCAATATACGAGAGATACAAAGAGGGTCTTAAAGGGCTTCCCGTTAAAATGAATCCTATCGTTGAGGGAACAGAGCCAAATTATTGGCTGTCTGCACTTATCATAGATAAAGACGCAATGTGCAAGCAGGTCAGAAGCGACAGCGAGGCTTTGTACATTAAAGAAGCAGGCAAGACTTGTCCTACTGAAATTTTGGAAGCGATAGCAAGCATAAATGCAGAGGGCAGACCAATATGGAAGCCAATGCACATGCAGCCTATGTACAGAATGCACGAGTGTGTTGGTCGCAACGGCAGTATCAGATGCCGCACAAATGCTTATATTGCAGGCGGTGCAGAAGATGTAGGCGCTGATATCTTTGACAGAGGCGCTTGCCTGCCTAGCGATAATAAGATGACTGAGGAACAGCAGGAGAGAATTATTCGGGTTATCAGGAGTTGTTTTGAGTAAGGAGAGGCAGTTTGAAAAAGGGTAAGAAATTTGCTTTGCTTACGGGTGCTGTTGTAGGTGCTACTGCAATTGCGGCTCATGTTATGAAGAAAAAAGCTGAGAAAACTACATATGAAGCAGATTTGATAGAGCCTATTGAAAAAAGAAAAATGGGCTTCTATGAGAAGTATGGCAAGAGAATACTCGATATAGCCTGCGCTACGGCTGCTATAGTTGTTTTTTTTCCGCTATATTTGGGCGTTGCAGCTCTTGTTAAACTGAAATTGGGAAGTCCGGTTCTATTTACTCAGGATCGTCCTGGTCTGATTGGCAAAGACGGCAAGGAAACTGTATTTAAAATGTATAAATTCCGTACCATGACTGATGAACGTGATGAAAATGGTGAGCTTCTTCCAGATGATGTGAGACTTACGAAGTTTGGCAAGTGGCTGAGAAATACAAGTCTTGACGAACTTCCGGAGGCATTTAATATTCTAAATGGTAAAATGTCTGTAATTGGTCCACGTCCACAATTAGTCAGAGATATGACATTTATGACGAAAGAACAAAGGGCTAGACATACTGCAAAACCAGGCTTGTCAGGCTTGGCTCAGGTAAATGGTCGTAACGGCATTTCATGGGAAGAAAAGCTTGAATGGGATAGAAAATACATTCAGAATGTAAGTTTTGCGGGTGATGTCAAGATCATATTTGATACTGTGAAGAAAGCGTTTATAAAGCAAGAGGGTATAACTCAGGAAGATATGGCGACTGCTGAGGATTTTGGGGATTATTTGCTGAGGACGGGGAAGATATCTTCAAAAGAATATATGATGAATCAAAATAAAGCAAAAATGATATTAAATGGTGACGACGGAAATGAGAGAATACCAAATTTGGTTTCAATAATCATGCCGTCATATAACACAGCACAGTATATAGAGAAAACAATTAAATCTGTTTTGGATCAGACGTATACGAATTGGGAACTTATTATCGTTGATGACTGTTCTACAGATAATACCGATGAGGTTGTAAAAAATTATCTTACTGATAAACGAATCAAGTATCTGAAAAATGAACAAAATTCTGGCGCTGCAGTTAGCAGGAATAGAGCCTTGAGAGAAGCAAAGGGTCAGTGGATTGCATTTCTTGATTCTGATGATCTTTGGATGCCAGAAAAGCTTGAAAAGCAAATACGCTTTATGAAAGAAAACGGTTATTTCTTTTCATACACTGATTATGAAGAGATCAATGCAGAGGGAAACATGACAGGCGTTTTTGTAACTGGTCCTAAAAAGATTACTAGAACAGGTATGTATAATTATTGTTGGCCAGGATGTTTGACGGTAATGTACGATGCAACAAAGGTTGGTCTTATCCAAATATCCGATATAAAGAAAAATAATGATTATGCCATGTGGCTAAAAGTTTGCAAAAAGGCTGATTGTTATTTGCTTGATGAGTGCTTAGGACAATATAGAAAAGGCCGTGTTGGCAGTGTAAGTACACATAGTATCAAGACAATGATTGGCTGGCATTATAGGCTTTTTCATGAGGCAGAAAAGAGGAGCGCACTCGTTTCAGATATTTTTACTCTTAGAAATCTCTTCTGGGGTGTTCTGAAGAAAATCAGATATGTAAAGGGGTGACTTTGTGATTGCAAAGGTAAGCGTACTTGGACACTTTGGAAGGGGAGAAACCCTTCTGAATGGACAGACTGTAAAAACTAAAATCATCACTGAAGAATTGCAAAGAAGGCTCGGACGGAAACAGGTTTTGAAAATAGATACACGCGGCGGATGGAAAACGTTTCTAAAAGCACCATTTCAATCTTTTTATGCGTTAAAAAGCAGCAGAAATATTTTAATTTTTCCAGCACAAAATGGATTAAGGGTATATGTACCCCTGTTATCATTTTTTAGGCTCTTTTTCAAAAATAGAAGATTACATTACGTTGTAATCGGCGGATGGCTTCCGAGTTTTTTGACACAACGAAAATCTCTTACGAAAGTGTTGAAAAAATTTGATGGAATTTATGTGGAAACTGCCACGATGAAGGATGCTTTGGAAACTCTTGATTTAAAAAATGTGTTCATTATGCCAAACTGTAAAAAATTGAATATACTTAAAGAAAACGAACTTGTGTATAACACATTTGAGCCTTATAGATTGTGTACTTTTTCAAGAGTTATGAAAAAAAAAGGAATTGAAGATGCTATAATTGCGGTTGAAGCTGTAAATAAGAAAATAGGAAGAATTGTATATGAACTTGACATTTATGGCCAAATTGATTCTAATCAAACAGAATGGTTTGAAGATTTAAGACAAGAATTTCCTAGTTTTGTTAGGTACTGTGGCTGTGTAGATGCTGATAAAAGTGTTGAGATTATAAAAGAGTATTTTGCACTTTTGTTTCCAACACATTTTTATACAGAGGGAATACCTGGTACAATTATAGATGCTTATGCGGCAGGAGTACCTGTTATTTCTGCAAAATGGGAGAGCTTTGATGATGTTATAGAAGACTATGTTACGGGTATTGGTTATGAGTTTAATAACATTAATGATTTGAAGCGAAAGCTGTTCGATATTATCAGAAGTACGGGGCAAATAAATTCTTTAAAATTGAATTGCATAAAAAAAAGTAAGCAGTTTTTGCCTAATAAAGTAATTAAAACATTTCTTGGACACCTTTTGTAAATCAAGATGTAGGTGGTTTAATAATATGTGGACAAAAAAAGAGTAAGATTCTATTTGTATTATATAAATTGACAGCACAATGGTTGCCAATTAGCCAGCATTCTTCTTTGTCAAAGAAAATGCGTGAATTCTTTGGAAAAAGAATTGCTGAAAAATTTGGAAGGAATGTAAATATCGAAAGAAATGCTTTTTTTTACATCAGAATTAAAATTTGGAAATAATTCTGATGTAGGAATTGATTATGAAGTTTACGGACCGGTAACTATTGGTGAAAATGTAATGATGGGTCCTGAAGTAGTAATATATACAAGTGGTCACAAACATGATTGGCTTGAGACATTGCGAAAAAAATTTCCAGATTACATCAGCTATTGTGGACTGATCTCGTTTGAGAAAAGTGTTGAAACTCTGAAAGAATACTTTGCATTGCTACTTCCTACGTATTATGAGGGCGAAGGTTTTGCAGGAACACTCATTGGTGCGTATTCTGCAGGAGTGCCTGTAATTGCGAGTGATTGGAAATACAATGTGGAGCTTGTAAATGAAAATGTTGGGTATGTATACAAGACGCGAGATAATGTTGCATTTACGGAATTGTTGAATGCAGTGGCAACAGATCCGACCATGATACTGAAAAAGAAGAAGTCTTGCTTGTATGAGGCTAAGAAATACACCGTTGAAGAAACCATAAAAACACTGGAAAAGCAATTGAGAATATAGGTTTAACTTATGATTTCATTCGGAAAAAAGCAGATATTTTGTAATGCGTACACTTCCCTTTAATAAGAATTAGTGAGGAGAAATATATGAAGAGAGTACTCTGCCTGATTTCGGGCATGAATGCCGGTGGTGCAGAAACATTCTTGATGAAATTGTATCGCCAGTTGGATAAAACGAAATATCAAATGGATTTTTGCATAAATGTATTTGATAAATGCTTTTATGAAGAAGAAATTTTGGCCCTAGGTGGAAAAATATACAGAATTCCGCCGAAGTCCGTATCGAGAGTTGCATTCAAAAAGCAACTTTATGATATCGTTAAAGCAAATCACTACAATTATGTCTTAAGAGTAACTTCAAACGCTTTTGGCTTTATGGATCTGAAAATTGCTCATAGGGCTGGAGCAAATGTGTGTGCTGCCCGTTCAAGCAATTCAAGCGATGGTGAAGGTCTCAAAGCAAAAGTTGCACATAAACTCGGACGTCTTCTATACAGTAAATATGTAAATGTCAAGATAGCACCTTCTGATCTTGCAGCTAAATATACATTCGGAAAAAAAGATTACGAAAGAGGTTCTGTTAATATTCTTCATAATGCTATTGATATTAACAAATATGGTTTTGATGCAAATATGCGATTACACACACGTTCCAAGTTTGGAATATCCGATGATATAATGGTACTTGGGCATGTTGGAAGTTTTATGACACAGAAAAATCATATTTTTTTACTTGAAATTTTTTCCGAATATATAAAATTAAATAAAAATAGCATCCTGATGCTTGTAGGGGGCGGAGAACTCGAATCCAAAATAAAGCAAAGAGCATCTGAACTCGGAATTTATGAGAAAATTATATTTACAGGAGTACGATCTGATGTGCCTGCACTCTTGTCAGCTATGGATTTATTCGTATTTCCGTCACTGTATGAGGGTATGCCAAATACTGTGATTGAAGCACAGGCAACAGGACTTCCTTGCATAGTTTCCAATACAATCACACGTGAAGCGGATATAACAGGATTGGTTCATTACTTGCCATTAGGCAATGCAGGAGAGTGGGCAAATTATTTTGAGCAGTTACCTCATGTGATTCGAGGAACGCCAATACAAAAATTCAAGGAAAATTGTTATGACATAGAGTCTGTAACAGAACAATTTGTAAATCTGATTTTCCGTGAGTAGGAGATAATGGGCTATGGATATATCGTTGCGCCAAGTGGCTACAGCACTTATATTTGTGTTTACTACAGCATTATTTGTATTATTTATATTATTCGATACGTACACTTGGGGCAAATATGCATTTATAGGCCTTTCGATATGTATATTCATGCTTGGTTGTGGAATAAACAATGGAAAAATAGGGATCCGATTTACACAGTATACTACATTTAACGTCCTGTTTATTGGTTTTACATTGCTTTCTTCTTTATGGGCAATTAGTGCTTCTGACAGTGTGGTTATGGCGAGAACATTGATGCGTATTTTTATATGTGCATATATGGTATATATTACGTACTTGAATACTCCAGAGTTAGATGAGATGGTGTTTCTAAAATCAGTTATGTGGGCAGGTTATATTGTTTCACTTTATTCTCTATCTTTTTATGGATTGGACAGAATGATTGTTGCTGGTAGTTCAAATTTGAGAATTAGTAATGAATTTGCTAATGTTAATACAATAGGGTTAGCTTGTGCACTTTCGTGTGTTATTCAAATAAACTTTAAGTGTCTGAGTTCCAAAAAACATTTTAGTCCGTCAGCGTTGCTTATGATCCCGAGCGTAGTAGTTATTGCAGCTACTCAAAGCAGAAAAGCGTTAGTATTCTTGATAGTAGGTGTTTTGGGATACGCATTTATAAAAGCACAGAAATCCCCAAAAAGTATTTTTATCAAGGGCTTCAAAATCATGTTTTGGATTTTGATTTTGAGCTTTGTATTTTATTGGATATTGCAGCTGGGTATTTTTGAAGGAATACGAGAACGCATGGAAGGCATGTTGAACGCTGGTTTTGGCAATGGTCAGGTGGATCATTCTACAATTGTTCGAAACAACCTTAAGACACTGGGGATAGAATGGTTTCTGAGGTATCCTTTTGGTGGAATCGGCATTGCTAATCCGCATATTTTAGCAAACTATTACTATGCATTTGACGCGTATCTTCATGATAATTTTGTCGAATTATTGTGCGGTGGTGGAATTATTGGATTTAGTGTTTATTATTCTATGTATGTATATCTTTTTATACAGCTATGGAAATATAGAAAAGCAGATCCGCAGAGAGTAACTTTTTTTGCAATGTGGTTGGGGCTTATGTTTGCTATGGACTACGGCATGGTTTCTTATTATGGAAAATCAAATAATTTCTATCTTATGATACATTTTTTTTATGTGTTTCAATTAAAGCAAAAAGCAGTGTTAGAGAGAGGTAATATCTAAATGAATATAAAAAAATATGCACGTGCAATAGGAAAATATCTATCGGACTCAAATTATAGATTTTTAATGAATGCTGGGTTAGGAAAATATAATAATTTATCTGACAAAAAATATTTGGAACGAAAGTTTGAGTGTTGCATGGGAAAATCGCTTGACTTTGAACATCCTCAAACATTCAATGAAAAACTCCAATGGTTAAAGTTGTATGATCGTAAATCAGAATATACCGTCATGGTTGATAAATACAAGGTACGCGAATACATAAAGAATAAAATTGGAGAAGAGTATCTGATTCCGCTTATTGGCGTATGGGATGATCCTGATGACATTGACTTCGATGCTTTACCAGATAAATTTGTTTTGAAATGCAATCATAACTCAGGTTTAGGAATGTGTATATGCAAGGATAAATCTAACTTAGATATTAAGAAAGTAAAAAATGAATTGAGAAGAGGATTAGCTCAGGATTATTATCTTACTGGACGTGAATGGCCATATAAAAATGTTCCTAGAAGAATTATTGCTGAAAAATACATGGAAGATGCAACCGTTAAAGAACTAAGAGATTATAAGTTTTTTTGTTTTAATGGTGTACCAATGTATTGTCAAGTGATTTCTGATAGAACTTCTAATGAAACAATTGATTTTTTTGATATGGATTGGAAACATCAATCTTTTACAGGCTTGGCACTACCAGAAAAGCCGTTTAGCAACCATTCAATACCAATACCAATTTCTTTTGATAAGATGAAAGAATCAGCAGAAATTTTATCGAAAAATATTCCTTTTGTAAGAGTTGATTTTTATGAAATAAATGGAAAAATGTATTTTGGAGAATTAACATTTTATCCTGCTGCTGGGTTTGGAGTATTTTCACCTGATGAATGGAATTATAAATTAGGAAATATGATAAAATTACCTGATGTAAGAGAGAAGTGATATATTGAGAAGTAGAGGTGAAAAGTTAGCGCTAAATACTGTATCATCTCTTGCTTTACAGGTTGTCAGTGTCATATGTGGTTTTATACTCCCTCGTTTGATTTTGGAAACTTTTGGCTCTGATGTAAATGGTCTTGTAAATAGTATTACGCAGTTTCTTGGAGTCATAACACTTTTGGATTTGGGCGTTGGTGCTGTTGTACAATCTGCCTTGTATAAACCATTGGCTGATAACGATACAAACATGATTAGCAAGATATATGTATCTGCGAATAAATTTTTCAGAAGACTTGCGGAAATATTGCTGGTTTATGTAGTATTGCTTATGATATTTTATCCGATGCTTGTCAATAAAAGTTTTGGCCATATGTATACTGCATTGTTAATTGCGGCTATTTGTATCAGTTCCTTTGCTCAGTATTATTTTGGTATCGTAAATAGCTTGCTTTTAAATGCGGATCAGCGTGGATATATTCAGTATGTAGCTCAAATCATTACACTTATTTTAAATACATTTGCTTGTTATATAATAATCAAATTAGGTGCTTCTATTCAGATTGTAAAACTTACAACATCGCTTATTTTTTTGCTTCGACCATTATTTCTTGTGTTTTATGTGAAAAAACATTATTCAATAGACAAAAAAATTACATATACTGAGGAACCAATCAAGCAAAAATGGAATGGTATGGCTCAGCATTTTGCCTCATATGTCCTTAATGGAACGGATAACATTGTATTGACTATGTTTTCAACACTTGGAAATGTATCGATTTATTCTGTCTACAATGTTGTTATAATTGGTGTGAAAAATGCACTTTTGTCCGTGACAAACGGTTTTCAGTCACTTATAGGAGAGATGCTTGCCAAAAAAGAAACTATGAAACTTAATGCATTTTTTGGATTTGTTGAATGGTTTTTACACACTGGTACAACGTTGGTTTTTGGTTGTACAGGAGTTTTGATTGTAGATTTTGTAAGAGTTTATACTTATGGTATTAATGATGCTGACTATATACAGCCATTATTTGCAGTTTTGATAACTATTGCAAATGCGGGACATTGTCTTAGATTGCCATACAATATTTTAATTTTAGCTGCTGGACATTACAAGCAAACGCAGAGTAATTACATTATAGCAATGATTTTGAATATTGTTGTTTCAATTGCGACTGTGAAAATGTGGGGGCTTGTCGGAGTAGCTATAGGAACATTAATAGCTATGGCGTATCAGACAGTATGGATGGCAAAATATGATTCAAAGAACATTATTTGTTGGCCTTTTAAGAATTTTTTGAAACAGTGTGGGGTTGATGCGATAACAGTAATCATTGCAAGTCTTGCAACGTTTAAAATACCTATGTTGTCCGTTTCTTATGTTTCATGGTTTTTACTTGCTATTGAAGCCTTTGGTATTTGGCTTATCATTTCCATTGTAATAAATACTATATTTTATCGAGAAAGAGTTCTATCAATATTTATAAGAGTGAAAAGGAGATTTGTAAATTGAAAACAATCTTAGTCACCGGCTCAGCCGGTTTTATCGGAAGCAACCTTGTAAAAGAGCTTCTGAAAACAAATGAAGAAATAAGCATTATAGGCTTTGACAGCGTAAATGATTACTATGATGTCTCCATAAAGGATTATCGTCTTGCTGAAATAGAGAAGCTTGCAGGATCAAAGCCGAAGTGCAAGTATACGTTTATCAAAGGCAATCTTGCTGATAAAGCGTTGATAGAAAAAATATTCACAGAAAACAAGATCGATATTGTGGTAAATCTTGCAGCTCAGGCAGGCGTTCGTTACAGTATCACAAATCCTGATGCATATATAGAATCAAACATCATAGGTTTCTATAACATTCTTGAAGCTTGTCGAAATCATCCCGTTGAGCATTTGGTTTATGCAAGCTCGTCAAGCGTATACGGAGGCAATAAGAAAGTGCCTTTTAGTACAGATGATAAGGTGGATAATCCTGTAAGCCTTTATGCAGCGACAAAGAAAAGCAATGAACTTATGGCTCATGCCTATAGTAAACTATATAATATCCCATCAACAGGCCTGAGGTTCTTTACAGTATATGGTCCCGCAGGTCGTCCTGATATGGCATACTTCGGATTTACCAATAAGCTTGTAAAGGGTGAAACAATTAAGATCTTCAATTATGGAAATTGCAAGCGTGACTTTACATATGTTGATGATATAGTTGAGGGTGTAAAGCGTGTCATGATGAGTCCACCTGAAAAGAAAAATGGTGAGGACGGACTTCCTGTGCCTCCTTACAAAATATATAACATTGGAAACAATAACCCTGAAAATCTTCTTGACTTTGTGCAGATCCTCAGTGAAGAACTTATCCGTGCAGGAGTATTGCCGCAGGATTACGATTTTGATGCACATAAGGAGCTGGTTCCAATGCAGCCAGGCGATGTACCTGTAACATATGCCGATACAAGTGCATTGGAAAATGACTTTGGTTTTAAACCGAGTACAAGTCTTAGAGATGGACTTAGAAAATTTGCTGAATGGTATAAAAATTTCTATAGAATAAGGGTGTGATTAATTTGACAGATATTCTTAAATATGATTATAAGCGTTATAAAAAAGGAAAGCCACCAAAATTTCAAATTTATTTCAGAAAAATAAAAGAGTCAAAAGGTATAAAAAAATTTATCTATAGGTGTTTTTTTGCATATCAAAAAAGAAAAAATTTAGTTGAATTAAATTATAAGACTCTGATAGGTCCAGGTCTATACATAGGTCATCCATATGGTATAACTATTAATCCTACAGTTGTAATAGGCAAAAACTGCAATATTCATAAAGGCGTCACCATTGGTCAAGAAAATAGAGGAATTAGAGAAGGGACTCCAACTATTGGAGATGAAGTATGGATAGGTGTTAATTCAACTATTGTTGGGAAAATTTCAATAGGTGATGACGTTTTAATTGCACCTAATACATATGTGAACCGTGACATTCCCTCCCATTCAATTGTATTTGGAAATCCTTGTATAGTAAAAAACAGAGAAAATGCAACTGAGCAATACATAAATAACAAAATATGAGAAAAGTTTTTTTATAAAAATAACAGTAGCAGGAACAGGATACGTAGGATTGTCAATTGCAACATTGCTTGCACAGCATAATACAGTAACAGCAGTTGACATTAT
>ENA-OPVG01000733-OPVG01000733.1-human-gut-metagenome-genome-assembly--contig:-NODE-733-length-27281-cov-7.115551_pt1 | contig 27281 bp, 22 predicted proteins | sample MGYA00241093_ERZ501975 | MGnify/ENA primary metagenome ERZ501975 (study PRJEB25962, sample SAMEA2042993) | human gut metagenome | biome: human gut; feature: human-associated habitat; material: faeces... | reverse complement strand
ATTTATTATCAATCCTCCTTTGCTATGGATATAGAAAAGTATCATAAACAAAAAAGCACCTTACTGTAAAAGTAAAATGCTTTATAGAAAAATATATTCACTTGTTATTATCTTTCCATTTCTGCCTTTAAGAAGCTACGCCTTATCCCACAGCTTGTAAAGAGTGCTGACGCATTGCGTTGCAACAGGCTCTTGACAAGCCGTGAACTAAGACGTTGATAGCGAACAAGCAGAAATGAGATAGTATGTTGTTTCACGACATAGAAAAAGACGCTCTATTTCAAGCGTCGATTTCTTATAACTCTGTATTTCTCTTTATAAGTCGTTACATCAGGCTCTTTCATTTGTTGTAATTTCGTTGTAAATTTCCTTATTTTCTTCTTGCTATTTTGCTGATAGATACTGTATTTATGCGGTATTCCTCAATTTGGTATCTGTTTTTATCAGAAAAAGGGAAACAATGCGAATCTATGAATCATGCGTTTTCGTCATTTTGCCTATTCATACAAAGCTGTATTGTGCCCATAAACACAAAGAAATATAGAGTTTTCAAGGTTCAAAATATATTTTTAAAACATGTGATTCCGCAAATAACGCCCTTCAGCCGTTGCCTAAAATAGCGCCAACTGATAAGAATTCGCTTTGGAAAAACAGATTAAAAAATCTCTGTTTTTCACAAAAACTATTGTGCATGCTTCGGATGAATCTCTTTGATTTTAGGGTCCAGAGGATTTAATCCAAGCATTAGATAATTGAATTGTTCTTCGGTTAATTCAGCAGCTTCCTGTGTGGTGTGTGGCCAGGACAATGAACCGGCTTCAAACCTTTTATATAAAAGTAAGAATCCGTCTCCCATCCAGAGCAATCCTTTTATACGATCGGAATGTCTCCCGCAAAAGAGAAATAAAGTTCCTTTTTCAAAAGGGTTTTGATGATATCGATCTCCGATGATTGTTGCTAAACCATCAATTCCTTTTCGAAGATCGACCATACCACAAGCGAGAACAACACGCCGAATCTTAGCAACATCTTCCAGCATTTGTTGCCTCCTTAAGAAGTCGGTGCAGAAGCTCTTCTGAAATATCATTGGATAATCCAATGGATAAGTTTCCACATTTGATGACAGCTACTGGTTTGGAAACAGTGATCCATTCCAATCTGAAGAATGATCTTCGTTGGGTGGAAGTGGAATTTCAGCAAAAGAAACTTCTGTTGATTGCGTAACTGCTGGAACATTCAATTGTTCATATGCTTCTAAACGAATTTTGCGAAGCCAGTAATAATAAGATTTATCGCTGATTCCGTTATCTGCAAGCCATTGTTTGGCAGTCATGTTTGCTGGACGATTTTGGCATTGATTAATAATATTCATCCAATTGTTGCGCCTGATTTCATGAGTCGATTGATCCATAATAGTTGACCTCCTCTAAAAAACTATTAGTTTTTTCGTGTTTTTTAGAGTGTCTCATAAAAAAACTAATTCGCCAAGGCGAGTGGTTTGACGTTTACGAAAGCTCTAGCCGGAAACGCAGTATAAAGAATGAAGAGCAGTACCGGGAATATCAGATATGGCATATGGAAGTGCAGGAAGAACAGGATGAACTGAAGCAGGAGAAAAGGGAAATTAAGAGGCAGATACAGCTTGCTGATGACATTATAAAAGAAAACTTGTATACAGTTTATTATGCGGTGTCGGAGAATGAGGAGATTGTTGGGGAGAATGAGATTGAGATACCGGGGATGGAAAAGGAGGCTGTGTCAGAGAAAGATGTGGCTGTTGAGCCGGAGACGAATGTTGAGGTAGTGAATCTAGACAATAATCAGAATGAAATAGGCAGACAGAAAGAGCAAGCTGATAGTGCGAGAAAACAACAGACTGATTTAGATGGCAAAGAAATTTCAGAGGCTTATAATTTGACTGATGTGAATGTGGCAAGAGTTGGCGAAAGTATAACTGATATGACAGATAAAAGTGAATTTGTGGAATCTGAAGAAAAAGAGCCTGTGGACAAAGCTGGCTGGATTGTCAGGAGAATATCAGAACTTGGTGGTTATGAGAATGTCAGTGATTCTGTTAAGGATGATATATTTGGATTTGATATTGCTGATGTAGGTGGAAACATAAGATTGTTCTCGGATGTAATGAAACGGCTGGGGATAAAACTGGATGGAGATGGGCTTTATGAGGAGTTCCAGAGGATTTATGATGAGAGTGTTGGCAGGGATACTGATAAAGATAAGATGTGGAATAAGGGCAGAGAAAGGTGATTTTTCTGTTAAATAGTAGTTATAAATAAAAGCTTTTGGTAGTGATAAAGAAGAATACAATTCCATTTGTGATTTATAAGTATTTAGAGAAACAACATGAGAACACTTGGTTGTAAAAGACATAAATGCATGATAAAATAGTTTTAAAATGAAACCAAAAATAAAAATGAGGAAAACAATGAGCGAAATATTTAATTTTATTAATGAAAAAATGAAGGTGTTATTGGTTATTAGTGAGAATTCAATGAAGATAGATGGAATTAAAGTGTGTCCGCTTAATCAGCAAGAGATTGCGAATCAAGTGCCTTGTGGGAAACCAAAAGTGAATCAGATAATTCGAGAGTTAACAGAGGAAGGCTATGTTGAAACCTTGAGAACAAAGGGGAGGTATGTGCTTACGGAGAAGGCAGAAATATTGGTAAAAGGTTTACTTGAAAATTAAATGGAGGCAGCTATGGAAAATACTAATAAGAATGTGGAAGAATTGTTTAATCCTAATCTTTCACAGATGTACAATGATAAATTTCAAGAACTTATATTTAGAATGGATAATGCATATGCAAATTATAGAGTTAAGGTATTGAAGGAGGAAATAGAAACACAAAAAGTATCTGCAGAGAGTGATGTTGAAGAGTTAAAGTATGTGGCTTCATTAAGGGTATTATTGGATTTGATTCAGCAGGGCTGGGTTATGGATATAAGGGCGGGAGCATTATATTTACTCTTTTCTTCTGAAAATAGTAATAATAAAGATTATATAAAATATCGTTTAAGTTTTGAGAGAAACGCTCAGTTTGAGGAAAAGTCAATTGTTCAGTTCATAGCGAGAATGGAAAAAAAGAGGAACTTTGAAGGAAGAGAAATATCCATCAAATCATTAATTGGAGATTCAACAGCTTTGATTAATAAAATTAATAATGGAGAAATTATTGTAAGTCCATATATTCAACAGGTCACAAATGATAAAGATATATATACTGGCTATAAACTGTCTGATATATGGAGATATTTTAGATATACTTGGTCTATTCCGTATAAAACCATGCCGGGTAGAAATATATATTATCTTGTTAGAGATGAGGCACAGGAGAATCATCCGGTAATAGGTATTTTTGCATTAGGAAATTCTGTATTGAATCTTACTGTACGAGATAATGATATAGGCTGGACTGTTGATGCGGTAGAGAACAGTATGGCAAGAAAACAGGATGTGCAAAAATCAAATAAGCAAATAAGCCAAACGGAAGGAAAAGAAGTATCTGCGAAAATTGAACGATTTTTAGAAAGTGAAGAAGAGTATATAAGAAGAACTGAAGAATATGCCAATAAATTGCTAATTCAATTGGAAGCAAATATAAAGGATGCGTTAAATGATATTTATGTAAAAGATTTGGGGTATCATAGAAACACAAAGCATTCTGATGAAGAATATATTCAAAGTTTGAGGGCTCAGGCGGAGAAATTAAGACTTAAAAATTTGAATAATACTAAAAATGATAATGTTACTGACTGGGTTGCTGAGGCAGAAAGTGAACTGTTCAAAAAGAAAAGACTAATTGAATTGGCTAAATTATTAGAAACAAGGAATGTTTTTCAGAAATATCATGCGTCTTCGGCAAGAGAGCAAATTGATAAAATGTTAAAAAAGGATGATGGTCGAAAGGCTATTAGTGCAGCCTTGATTGCGAATAGAAAAAACAAAATAGGTGCTAATATGATGGATATTATAGTTTGCGGTGCAATTCCACCATATAATGAATTACTTGGTGGAAAATTAGTAAGCATATTGGCCTGTAGTCCGCAGGTTATAAGTGATTATACAAATAGATATAAAAAGCAGGTGAGTGAAATAGCCTCTAGAATGAAAGGAAAAAAGGTTATTAGAGATAGTAGATTAGCTTATATGGGCACAACTAGCTTGTATGCCATAGGTAGCAGTCAATACAATAGAATAAAAGTTCCGATAGCAGATGATTTTGAATTAGTATATAAAAAGGTTGGAGTTACTGAAGGGTTCGGAACAGTTTATTTTTCTAAGTATACAACTGATTTATTATCAAGGATTTTAGAAATACTAGATGGTGGTAAAAAAATTAATCATATCTTCGGAGAAGGAACTAGTCCTAGATTTAGGCTAATAAGCAGAGGTGTAGCTTCACTTGGGTTAAAGGCTGATTCCTTTTTACAGCATTACTCGCCAAGAATTGTGTATTGTATGGAATTGGCTAAGAATTCAAAGGATTTTTTGAACGGTTATACATCAGAACTGCAGTATGCATTTGATTTGAATAGCCCAGAAAGTATTGCGCAGGTTACAAGGAAAATGAGTGATTTTTGGTATGAACGTTGGTTACAGAGTAGAATAAATACTGTTGATATTGAAGCACGATTAAATGCTTTCAAGGTAGAAGAATTTATGTTAAGTAGGAGGTGTAAGCATGAATAAGTTGGATTTTGTTCGTAAACTATACAGAGGTAAAAACTGTTATTCTGATCCGTTAACACCGGAAGAAATAGAACTTATTCATATAAGGTCTACAACTGAAAATATAATTAGTCAGATGCTTGAAGATAAAAAAATAATATTTTTGACAGGTAATCCCGGAGATGGAAAGACGTATATCATTAAAGCATTGGATTCAGTGATTAATAAGGTGAACGCCTATGTCGAAATGGATTTAAGTAGTATAGAGGATTATTATGATATAGTAGAAAATATTAAACAATGTTATGAAAATGGTAGTGCTTGTATTATAGCTGCAAATGAATATCCATTTATTAAGTTAGAAAAGGCTATGGGAGAAAAATATCCGGAGATATCAGAGAAAATACGTGATGTAAAGAAGAATAGCATTGTATATGGTGTCCCATCCTTTGAATGTGGACGAATTGTCGTTGTTGATCTAAACGACAGAAATTTGTTGGATAGAGAAAAGAAAACAATTCTTGCAGTTATCGATAAATTAGTAGGACTGTTGGAGGATAGTAAAGGTATCAACCATGTATTAGATGAAAACATGCAGGCTTTATCCAATGAACTGGTAAGAGAACAGTACTAAAGATATTCGAAATTATTGCAATTTGTGGTGAGCACTTTGTGATGAGAGATATATTGGGAACTATTGCTTATGCAGTTTCCGCATGTGTTGATGATGAAGAATATACACACTATTATGATACATTGTTTAGTGGAAGTAGTGATTTAAACAATTATTTAAAACAATTTGATCCAGTTTATTTAAGTGAGCCTGATATAGATGAGCAATTATGGAATGGGGAGATAGAAGATGGATGGGTTTTAAATGTACCGGGTAAATGGCCTCTTGAGTACGATGATACAGAGGAGGCATTAACTGTATTTGCTTCAATAAAAAGAAAGTTCTATTTTGAGAATATTTATTCCAAAAAAATATCAGAATTACAACCGGATGAATATGTTGATTGTTGTAAAGTGTTCCAGCAGATTGACTCACGAAAAAGTAAGATTAGAGATATCATAGTACAGGCGATAAATAGAATGTATTTGAAGTCTGATGATGCGAAAAATCAATTACGCATTTGGAGTACGCATAGCTATGATCTGAGCAGAGAATCTTCCGCAGCAGTTTCTAGTAGATATATTCCGAATAGTGAACTGTTATTAGAATGTCCACGTCTTTCAGATTGGCTTGAAGATATGGAATATACACCAACGCATTTAATTTTGCATCATCAGAGTTTTGATTCTCCAGTATTGAAATTAGATGTAGATATGTTGAAAACGTTATTTATGGTCAGAAAAGGATATCCGGTCGGCTTGCTGTCTGATAAATATGAGCAGATGATAAGCCGGTTTCTTGATGAAATAGCAGGAAAAAATGGAGCAACACGATCATATGACGAAGGAGAAATTATTATTGCCAATCGAAAAGAGGATTATAAAAAATCTCTTTTTATTCGTAATAACAAGTATAGCTTTACGGAAGGAGAAGATTTGTAATGGCGACAAAGAAGTTTTTAAAGGAACTTGGTACAGATATTGCAAATACCAAATTAGAGTTTTTACCAACCTCAAACTCGACGAAGCCAATGCATATTGCAAATGGATTCTTTAGAGCATGTACAGGCGAAGTGTGTAACGTGCAAGACATACATGAATGGGTCATAAGTGAGAGACGAACTGATGGCAAAGCAACTACTTCAGAGGATTTAAAGGAAAAGTATGTGGATATTTTGGAATATGGTGCAGATGAGAACAGTGATAATATAAAGGAAGTTCGTTTTTTGCTAGAAAAGGTATTTAATCCAGATGCAACTGTTTATCCGAGTTATGCTAATTCGGTTTTAAATATTAGCTCGCACTGGCTGATAAGGGACAGAATAGATTCTGAGGCAAGAATAGGTGATTTTATTTATAATATTTTAGCAGTGCCCAAGGATGGACAAGTGTCGAGAGTTATTGAATTAACACAGAGGGCATTAAAAAATGATAAGGATGATATTACAAGATTAATTAAGCCTATATTAGGTGCAAAAGTAATTCAGGGAGAACGACAAACAAAAACTGAAAAGGATTTTGTTGAGATTGATATGAATTTCTCAAAAGGCGTTATACGTGATGGGTATGATGCAATTGCAGAAAATATGATTTTTATGGAGCAGGCAAATAATTCGCTGTTGTTCCTTAAAAGAATAATTAATTATGCTACTTTTGCAACAGTTTTTTATCTGATTGACGTGAATCATGCTATGTATAATGCTGTTCGCGTTCCACTATTGCTAGATTCTGGTATTGGATTGTCTGCTATAGAGGCGGCAAGTGAGGAGTGTTATAAAAGTGGAAAGAAGGAAGTGGAGAACTTTTATATTAACTGTATAAAGGAAAGATTAAGTAGCGAGATTGTAAATCATAACTCAGAGGAAGAATGCATGAGTTATATTGAAAAATCACCATTTGATGAAACTAATGAGAAAAAGGATGAAAGAGGATTAGTGAAAAGATATTTCTCTGCATATGTGCAGAGTGGAGATTTACCGATAGATGCATTGGCAAAGGCATTGCAAATGGCATTATATACTTTTACATATTCTAATAATACTCCATCTGATTTTTGCAGAGTGTGTGGTGGTAGAAGTGGCTTGGTTGGTCCTAAGGGTAATGCTGCAACAAAACGCCTGCTCATAGATAGATTTTTGTTAGAAACAATTGCGTTATCAGTTGTGTCCCCACAAGAATTAGAAAATGGTATGGAGTTCAAGGAATTTGGCAAGCGGTTAAGGGAAAAATATAATATTATTATTGGTACAGATGTTGAATTAGAGTATGAGTTATTGGAAAATGCGAATATCGCACAACTGGTACCAGGAGACTTAAGAGGAGAACTGGCTAATAATGCAAAGGGTATAGCAGATATGCTTAATTCTATGAATTTAGCAAAAAGATATGCAGATGGTGTTACTATTATAGGATGGAGGTTACAGTGATGGATTTATTAACTAAAGTTATTGCAGAGACTATATCTAAGAAATGCAATGATGGAAGCTTTGGCGTTTCATTGATTAATATTCCTTTTGTCAATTATGCAGATCTTGTGTCTAATATAAATTTAAGTAAGAAGGCTGAAATATTCTTTTTGGGTTTTTATGAAAAAGAGATTGAGTCTATGGAATTGGTGGAAAGGGATAGTATAAGCTTTTTTTATACAGTCGAGGAGGCAGAAATGTCCAGAAATACTGGTAATGAAAGTGTGTTTAGAATTCTTATTATAAAAAGGCAGGATATTGAGAAACTTTCTTCGTTGAGATGGTTTGAGGAAATTGATATGATAGGAACCTATAAGTCTATTTGCGATTATAGCATGAGCCATATTAAAGACAAAAATTCTACAATCATAAATTTGATAAGAGCATTGAAAAGAAAAAGCATACAATCAGTGTTGAGTTTTGAAAATGTTTTAGCATATTTAGGCGATATTATGTCTGCAAGTAAAGAAGAACTTCCGCAGGTGGTTCGCACAAATCTATATAAATTAGGCTTGTGCGCAGATAAAACGTTTGCAATTGGCAATGTTGGTGTTGATGAATTTGTAAAAAGCATAAAGCGTAATGCAACGATTGTTAAAAGAATTGGTGGATTGGAGCAAAAGGAGCGACAGGGTATTAATAACTATTATATTAAACATCCTGAAAGTTCAGTTACAAAGTTGATTTTAAAGTATAGAGATATAAAGGATATCCATATACTGTGCGATATGGATGTCGAAGAGGTAGAAGCGTGCTTGAAGGCTGTGTCTGCATCAAAAAAGAAACCCACTGGCAAAAAGAAAGGCAGTGGCGGGAAAATATCTCAAACAACAGCGGCGGCACAGATGATTTTTGATGGAAGTAAGGAGGAGATAGAAGAGGTTATATCAGAATTTGTAGAAAAGGTTAAGAATCAAGAGAATCCAGACAAACCTGAAACACTTGAGGTTGAGGTGGGAAACAATAAAATGCAGGTAAACAGAGAGCCTGTTTCAAAAACTGTTGCAACAAAAATGTCATCAAAAAGAAATTATGGAACTTGTATTTTTGCTGAGGTTGATAACGTAAGAGCGGCTATAGATGGTTATAATGACAAATATTATCATAAGGATTTTGACCAAGATTTTGTTAAACAAATCAGGGATTGGTTAAACACTTCGTTGCAATATGTCCCGGAGTTGTTCGTTCCTGAAGCCTTTGAAGAATATCTATTGTGTCGTGATGTTATATATGATGAATATACTCGAATGATAACTGATGAATACGGACAGATAAAAGATGAGATGGAGGGGTATTCCATTGCTGAACGCTTGCATGATATACCTATGCTACAGATTATTAGTAACATAAATATTTTTTCGAATTATATCAATGCATATGAGAAGTTACTTGCTGCAATTAATGTGGAGTTTCCTAAAATAAGCACTATGATTGCACAAAGTGTAGCAAAGGATATTGTTAATTATATAATGGCTATGGATTATGTATTCGTAGTTGGAGAAAGCAAATTTCATGCTATGCCAACACCGATGAATCCTATGTATTTGTGGAAATATGTACGTTTGGCAGAGGAAATACTTGAGTCAAAGGGAATAGATGGAAGTGAACTCGCCTCGATTAATGAGGATGATAAAAGCTTTATAATACGAAAAGCAGAGGATATTCCGGAACCAGTATCTATCGTTATGATGACTAAAATGCTAAGAGAAGAAGGTGCAGTATATCTCCCTATAGCTGGAAAACTCGGCAATTTGCCTATATATTCAACACAGCCGCAGATTGATGAGGGTAATAGTGGGATTGAGGTTGTTAAGCAGAGTGTTGTAAGATATATGTGCTTATATCCGCATGCAAGCATGATGTTAAGAATAACATTTGTGAATCCGCCTTCTGTAGAAAATGTAATTGCAATGTTGAAAAAATTAGATGCAGAAAGAGATTTAGGCTCGTTTGGCGTAGATATATCAATATATAGGACAAAGGAAGCTCCTAGTCATTGGGTGGAAATAACAGACAAATCATTACAAGAGGGTCTCTTGGGAAAAATTAAAAATGGAAAGAATATGCATTTTTCCTTGAATATAAAAAATGAAACAATAGCTTATAATAAGCTATTACTTGAATTAGGTAAGAAGAAGCAGCATTTAATTGTTGTTTTTGACCCTAATGAAAAGGAAATTCGTACAGCTAAGAGTGAAAGATACAATCACATTCATCCATTATGCGTGCCAATGGTTTATCAATATAATCCATTTAAGGACGAGGTGGATATTAGACCATCTAATGAGGGCGGAATTTTTTCATATTATTCAAGTATATTAGAGAAACTTAATGAGCACTCTTCAAGCTTTGCACATACGAGTATATTTAGTAGATCGCCTATAGGAAAGGAAACCTATAACAGTTTACTCGAAAGTACAGATTGGATGATTATTCTTGATCAAAATTTAAAGAGTTGGGATATTTCCCTGCAATCAGAAAGTGAAAAGCTATTTTATAAGGAGGATGAATGTCGTTCAATAGGTATTTATTCTAAAAATAGTAGAAAGTTTTCTTTAGGATATAAAAAAACCATAGAGAACTTGGGTAACTACATTGCAACTGAAAAAGGCTTGGAAAATATAATAAAAACAATTAGGTCGATCAATGATGATGGCTTACTTAGCATAGTTTCACATTCAACAAATAGGATATTTGATGATAATCACGGAAAGGGTAGTTTAGGTCTTGGCATAGTTGCTATATCATATTTAAAAGGAAATAGTGACGCATTACTTGTAGGCTTAGATACACAGTTGGCTAGAGAGTGGCTTTCTGAAAGAGATGAGGATATCTTGCCAGATTTGATTGGAATTAATATTCGGGGTGATGATATTCGAGTAGACCTTATGGAGGTAAAAACTGGAAATGGTGATTTTAGGATTTGTGGTAAACAAATATCAGGACATGCAGTAGAGCAGGTGTGCGTGTTAGATAAGCTGATTAAGGAGATATTTGGAAGAAGTGAAAAGATAACAACAGTATCAAGACGAGAAATTTTGCGTCATCATGTATTTGAAAGCTTGTATAGTGCAGAACTTACTAATACTGAAAAGCATAATATGACGGAAAAATTAAACCAACTGTTTGCGGGAGAGTTAGATTTAAAAATCAGGAAGAACATAGTTTTTGTTAATTTTAATTCAGCGGATACAAAGAGTGAAATTTTTGAGGCTGGAGATTCTTTGGTCGGCAACAAGATTATTTTTACTGAAATAGGCAGTAGCGATATTCAGAAAATATTATCCGGTATTTCGGTTGAGAAAAATTTATTTCTGCAAACTGAACAGGCAAATGAAATATTTGTTAATAGCGAAAATGAGTATGATGCTCCGGAGATAGACAAAGATGTATTAGAGCCTTTTTTAGAGGAAAATGATGAGAAAGCAGAAGATACTGCTGATGCTACAAAGGTGGAGGCGAAACAGATAAAGGAGATGCATGAAGAAATAAAAAATGTAGATATAGTTCAAACGCCAGAAAAAGAACAGGAAGTATTATTCATAAAAGAAAAGTGCTATCGTCTTAATAAAGTGCTACGAGATTTTGGCATTAAAGCAGTACCTATAACTGAAGAAAATGTGTTAGTAGCAGCTCGTTTTGTAAGATTTAAAATTGAACTTCGTTCAGGAGAAACTATTAGAAACCTGGAAAAATATAAACAGGATATATCGCGAGAAATAGAAGCCTTTGGTGAGATTATGATTGATAATATCAAAGGAACGCGCTATGTGGGTATGGATGTTCCGTTTGAAAGAAACGGTAATACACTTGAGTTATTGGAAAATTTGAGCTTGCTTAATGCTTCTAGTGGTAATCTTGATATATTAGCAGGACAAAAGCCGGATAGTAATATAGATATTCTTGATGTGTCAAAGGCACCACATATTTTGATATCTGGTACAACTGGTTCGGGGAAAACAGTGTTTTTGTATTCTATGATTGTTAGCTTAATAAGTAAACATTCAAAGGATAACTTAGAGATAGTGATTGTGGATCCAAAACAAACAGACTTTCATTTTTTTAAAGACCTTCCACATTTGCGTGATAACAAGATTATTACTGATCCAGAAGAAGCACTGAAGATGCTAGATGAAATCAATAGCATTGAGAAGGAACATAGAACACAAATGCTAATTGAGAGTAATAGCAGAGATATAGAATCTTATAATGCTAAAAATCCATCTAATCCAATGAAAAGATTGGTTGTTTTCATTGATGAATATGCGGATTTGGTTAAGGTGGCTGAAATGCTTGGCATTAGAAAGGATTTTGAAGCTAGACTGTGTATGCTAGCTCAGCGAGTAAGAAATCTAGGAATTCATTTAGTTATTGCAACTCAGCGCCCGAGTGCATCTATTGTAACCACAGCATTGAAGGCCAATATTCCTGTAAGAATATCATTTAGACTACCAGCACATCAGGATTCTATGACCATATTGGATAGAACAGGTGCAGAGGATTTATTGGGAAAAGGAGATATGCTTGCAATGACAGAGACTGACTATTATAGAATGCAAGGCTTTTATATTTCAGAGGAAGATCTGCAGGAATATTTAAGGAAATTTAAAGATGAGTAGTATATCGTTACAAAAATGTATTGCTGGTCAATTTGTAAGGGAATTGAAAAATAGATTTCTATGTGAGGTTGTTATTGATGGTAAGGTGGAGGTATGTTATATACCTTCCTCCTGCCATTTGAGTAATTTTTTGCAACTTGAGGGGAAAGAAGTATTATTAATGCCAACGGTAGCAAAAAATTCTAGAACCTCCTTTGCGGTTGTGGCCGTAAAATTCAAGAGAAGTTATATAATATTAAATACTTCTTATGCAAATAGATTAGTAGAGTATGCAATGCAGGGAAGAAAGCTATCTTATCTGGGTAAAAGAAAGGCTTGCATGCGAGAAAAGAATATAAATGAGTATAAATGCGATTTGTATATTGAAGACACCAAGACCATTATAGAAATAAAGAGTGTCATATCAACGAGTGACATGGGGGTGTTCCCTACAGTATATTCAGGACGTTCATTAAATCAATTGAGTAAAATAAAGGAATTATTACAGTCAGGATATAGAGTTGATTATATTATTGTTTCGCTAAATCCTTATGTTAAAGGTATAGAATTTTTAAAGAATACGCAGTTTTATGTAGAGTTCGAAAAATGTATTAATTTGGGAATGAGCGTGCATGCATTTAATTGTAAGGTTCAGAAGGGGGCAATTTACTTGAATGAGAAATTGACCATTTATTAATGGGCTTACTAAGATGTATGCTGATGATGCAAATGCAGAGTATACTTATTTGGTTTAATGTGTAGAAGTTATTATAGAAAGAAGGTGTAACCATGAACATGCAGGAATTAAAGAGCCTGATTTACCAAGGAGAAAAAGTAGATGTAGAATGTAAGAAAGCACAGGGCAAAGTTCCGGATTCTGTGTATGAGACATACAGTTCGTTCGCAAATACCAAGGGTGGAACGATAGTGCTTGGAGTCCTTGAGGATAAAACTAAAGTGATACCAGAGGAACGCTTTATCATTCAGGGTGTTGATAATCATGAAAAACTGCGGGAGGATTTTTGGAACACTATTAACAGTCAAAAGGTAAATGCCAATCTTCTTGTTGATGATAATGTATATGCTGTGGAAGAGGATGGCATTGCTTTGCTGGTAATAGAGGTGCCAAGAGCTGATTTTACGGTTCGTCCGGTATATAAAGGCGAAAATCCTTTTAAGGGAACCTACAAGAGAAATCATGAGGGTGACTATCATGCGAAGGAGTACGAAGTGCGTGCTATGATTCGTGACCAGAGTGCAGAGGGTAATGACAGCACTATTTTGGAAGGGTATTCAATGGATGATATTGATGCAGATACCCTGGAGCGATATCGAATTATGTTTAACAGCTGGAATCCACAGCATGTTTGGCGAGAGCTTCCGGATAAAGAATTTTTAGAAATGCTTGGTGGATATCGCAGAGACCGGCGAGAAAAGGTAGAAGGCTTGACTGTTGCAGGCTTGTTGATGTTTGGCTCAGGCCTTGCAATAAGAGATGAATTCGATAATATATTTATGGATTACCGAAATGAAACTGATGCCGATGATGAAACAAGGTGGGTTGACAGGATCACTTATGATGGCACATGGGAGAATAACCTTTTCAATTTTTTTAGAAAGGTAACTCCAAAACTTACCGAGGATTTTAAGAAGCCCTTTGTGCTTAAGGATATGCAGAGAATTGAGGATACATCGGTTCATAAGGCGATTCGTGAAGCCTTTGTTAATATGATTATTCACGCTGATTACAGAATGGATGCAGGTGTATTAAAGATAGTAAAATTCAATGATGGTTTTCGCTTTTCTAATCCCGGCAGCTTGAAGTTGCCAAAGGAACAGATATATAAGGGCGGTGAGTCCAAGGCTAGAAATCCACATATGCAGACAATGCTCAGAATGGTCGGCTTTGGTGATAATGCCGGCTCCGGATTTCCGGATATTTTGAAAATATGGTCTGATAATGGCTGGGAAATACCTGAACTTATGGAGGATACCATATTGAATCAGGTGACACTTATACTGAAATATAAAACTGATGAAGTTGGTGAAAGTATATTTTTGGATGCGAAAATGAGCGAAGAAGATAAAAAAACTGAGCGAGGATTGAGCGAAGATGAAAAAACTGAGCGAAGATTGAGCGAAGATGAAAAAACTGAGCGAGGATTGAGCGAAGATTTGAGCGAAGTTATGACTGCAAGTGACTATAAGAAGGTTGAAGCGATAATTTTGTATCTGGAAGATAACAAATATGTCACACCTCAGATTGCAGAAAAACTGACTGGAAAATCAGCTCCGACAGTAAGAAGATACTTAAAAATGCTTGTTGAAACAGGATATGTTAAGGTGGATGGAAGCACCAGTAATATCAAGTACGTGATTTAAGGAATTTGATATACGAAGGAGTTATTAGTGTGAAAGAAAGTAGAGGACAGCCATAAATGGGCGCACTTTACTAAGCTGCCTAAATCAGGCAACTTTTTAGAGTGTTATAGATATAGTGAATTAGATTAAGAAGCTAATGGTTCATCAGGAGGAAGTATTCCCTCCCGTTGCAATAGTTTCTTGGCTTGCTTGATAGCTTTTGCCTTTTGTTTTTCAATAAGAGCTACAGGCATATCGATTTTGTAAAGATCGCTCGGATTCCACTGCTCACCAGTAGACAGCATCTGGTAGATGGCAGCAAGAATCATACGGGCAATAGCGATAATGGCTCTTTTCTTGCCACGACGTTTAACAAGTGATTCATATTTCTTTTTGTAGTAAGGAGATTTGTCAGATTTTACGGCTGCATGAGCACACTGTACTAATGCAGGTTTGAGGTAGACACCGGCACGTGTAATCCGAACAGATTTCTTCTTACCAGCAGATTCATTGCTGCCTGGTGTAAAAGACCAGCCCAGCAACATAAACGTTTGGAACTTGAGAACTGAGACATATCAGTACCGATTTCGGAGATGATAGTGATTGCACTATCACGTTTGACACCCGGAATGGTACAGAGGAGCTGGACAGCATTTTCAAAATCAGGATTAGAAGAAATCATATTTTCTATCATTTTATCAACATCGTTGATTTCTGCTGTGATATAATCCATATGTGTGCGGACGAGGCGCATACGGTATTTTTGGGCATCAGTCATCTGATATCCTTCGACGGATTCTATAACAGCATCTTCTTTGGATTTGAGGCTCCGAAGAAGCTTAGATGCGATTTCTTCGTGGTTAATGGATGTACCCGATTGTTCAAGCAGATAGTCGATAATGGACATGGATGACTTCCCAAAGATATCGGAAACAACAGAATCTAATGCAACATTACAGACAGTAAGAGCATTCTGATATCGATTCTTTTCACTTGAACGGCAGGAAACAAGCTTGTAACGATAGCGAGTGTATTCCCTGAGAATACGGACTATCTTACAAGGGATATAGCTGCCTTTGACAAGTCCGAGACGGAATAAATCCCCAATCCATTTAGAATCTTTGGTATCATCTTTGTTGCCTTTCACAGCCTTTACCCACTTGGGATTGGCAATGACAACATTGATCTCATCTTCCAGAAGATTAAAGACAGGAACCCAGTATTTACCTGTGGATTCCATACAGACATCATGGCAATCATTGTCGAGAAGCCATTGCTTGAATTCAAGAATTGAATTGTTAAAGGTGGAAAAGCGCTTCTTTTGGTAAGAAGGCTCAATGCCACCAGTGGTTTTTACAATTGTGGCAACGAGAAAAGATTTGTGAACATCGACACCACAACAGGTTTGATAAGTAACTTTCATAGTCAGACTCCTTTCGTGAATGATAAGAAGCCATTGACTGAACTGCCACACAATTAAACTAAGGTGCTTAAACAATTCTTAGTGTACGGATTCATGATGCCACTTATTTGTGCTTGAAAAGGCAGAACTTACACTGATTATTATGCTGTCTAAAACGAAGAAAGTTATTACAACTCCTCCTCCCGTGCTTTTTAGTGTAGCTTCTTGCAAACTATTTTACAGCACAGTGTAGAGAGTTGGAACACTTTCATTACTATTTGTGCCGCCAACCGAAGGCGGCGGAATGGAGATTATTATGGAAATATCAAAAAAGTGATTGAAAGTTTTACAGGGAAAAGATAGGTGTCTGGCAGGAAAGCTATATGGAAAAGTTGAATAATGAGTATACCGATTTGCTTAGTGCAACAGATAAGAAGGAATCGGACAAGTTCTGGGCACTTGAAAAGCGGATAAAGAACGACAGACGACATCCTGGCGTGATAATTGAAATGAGAAAATCAAATGCGATATACGATATGATAAGTTTGGTCAGACTTGGAGTAATCACCTGTGAAGAATTGACGGATTTCAGCGAGGATTTACAGCAGGCGGTGAAGTATATGGTTGAACGATTTGAAGAATAGTGAAAGGTGGTGCAAAGAATGTTATTTATATGTTATCCGAAATGCTCGACCGGTCAGAAGGCTAAACAGTGGTTGGACGAGCATTATGTGGAATATACAGAAAGACACATTGTGGAGAATAATCCTTCCTATGAGGAGTTAAAACTGTGGCATGAGCAAAGCGGATTCCCGTTGAAGAAGTTCTTTAACACAAGTGGATTGCTTTATAAAGAAATGGAGCTGAAAAACAAATTACTGGGGATGAGTGAGGAAGAGCAGTTACAATTACTGGCTACAAATGGTATGCTTGTGAAACGCCCGATTGTGGTTTATGAGGATAAAGTGCTTGTGGGATTCAGGGAAAGTGAATGGGAGAAGTTATTATAAGTATAGCAGTGTCTTTTGATTTTTCTGCAATTCCTTATTTTCCCGGACAGTAGCAGTCTGTTCAGATTCAAGATTTTCTATCCTCTTTTGGATTTTTAGCAGATTTGCAATCTTCAATTACCTTACGGCAGAGCCGGTAAGAATTGTAGTGTTTTTGAATGAGTTTCTGCGTGCTCAGCTCACTGTTGATTTGTGTTATTCTCTGATCAGCCGCCTTAACAGAAGCATCAACATCAGAAAGATGCTGCTGGAAATCTTCATAATTCAGCAGGTTATTTTCGGAAAGATAGTTGAAAGTGCGGGCCGCCTCTTTCAGATTATTGAGCTTTGCCCATCTTTCAAATCCTTCTCGATTACCGGTTGTAACATACATGGAGATATTGATATACAGGCGAGCTTCTCTGGACAAATGCTTTGGAGTTTTCACTTTGCTACGGGTTTTAGCCAGACGGATACGGACATTTTCTTCGCTATAATAACTTCCAAGAGATTTCATATAAGTGAAGTTTTTCTGCTCCTGTGCACGGAAGGATAAGTGCTTTCCTTGCTTTTTCAATTTAGGGCAGGGTACCCTAAATTGGGTAATGTCATTAACTTAAGCAAATTTATAAAATAAAACAGAAAAAAGTCTTGACAAATGTCAGAAAAAATGTGGCGAAGTCTCCTTGAATGAATACATTTTAGGAGGAATTGCTAATGAACACAGATGGAAACACAGAATTCTATTAAGAAGAAAAGGACCGGAGAAGTGAGACTGTCATCGGATAACAAGGCAAACAACTAGATGGATTATTTCTAATAATAAATATCACACATAGGCATACATAATCGTAAGCGACAGAAGAGGTGTTAAGTGATGTAAAAGATAAAAGTTTGTGAAAAATTAATCCTATGGATTAACTATCAGGTGAGGATAATTAAAGTTGTGGGTACAACCGCATACTATAAAGGATAAAATCTATGAGTAAAAAAGTCTGCATAGAAATTAAGCAGTTGCTGAATAAAGTTATAAAACTTGTTTCTCATGGAAATACAGCTCCTTTCTGTTGATAAGGCTATTATAAAGTGTGAAACAAAATAAAAGTTTGCAAAAAGTCAATCCTAAAAATTTAAATATCAGTTGTGGAAATAAAGTTGTGGAAACAACTGCATATTATAAAGGATAATATCTGCGAGTAAAAAAGTCTGCATAAAAGTTAAGTAGTTGTTGAACAAAGTTGTGGAATTTGTTTCTCATAGAAGTTCATCTCCTTTCTGTTGACAAGGTCATTATAAAATGTGAAACGAAATATTACTTGCCAAATAAATATAAAAGGTGGACAAAATTTGCAAACAAGAAGGAAGAGTTGATAAATATGACTGATCAACTCTTCCTTTTTTTGCACTTTATATGTTTTTACGATACTCAGATGGAGATATGCCTATCGTTCGTTGAAAGATTCGACTGAAATATAAAGGATTATCATAACCTATTATCTGTGCAATCTCCTTAATGCTATATTGCTTATTTTGCAGTAGTGTTTCAGCATTATTGATTCTTTTTTGCAAAATAAACTGTTTTGGCGTAATTCCAGTATATAACCTGAAATTGCGTATGAACCAGTTTGTGCTGACGTGGTTCTGTTTAGCATAGGCATCAACATTAATTGCTTCATTGTAGTGTTCACTAAAATAAACAATGGCTTTGTCTATTTCTTCTGCTATCTGGGATGTGTCTGTTATAATCGTTTGCTCAAAATGACGCTGTAATCTAATAAAAATCTGTCTTAAATACATTTCGAGCATTTCGGAATAACCAGATTTACACATCTGTAACTCTTTTATCATAACCGAAAAAAGATTTTTATATTCAGGATCAGAACCACAATAAAAGACACGCTTATCTTTGGTTATGCCATAGGAACGAAGTAGATTTGTGACACTGCTTCCGGTAAAGTGAACCCAATATACTTCTGTGTGATCTTTGGCATAATAGACATATTTTTGAGGCTCTTTGGGGCGATATAAAACCATATGACCAGCATGCACAATTGTATCAGTACTATCCTTATCAAAATAAAAATGAGCTTTCCCGGAAGCAACGTATAATAATTGAAAGTCAACTCTGCCACGGGGTCTCCATGTAGGAAGTTTTGGTTTGGTATATAACTTATAAGTTCCGCACATTGTTACAACAAGTGGATTTGATTTATCCTTTCTGTCTATATGCGAATCATTCAGATATGCATTGTTTGTGTACATTGCTACCTCCGTATATGAAAACAATTAGAAAGTGTCTGAAAATTAAACAAAAATGATAGATTTAGTTTGATTTTAACACAAATTTCATGATAAGTCCATTCCTAATGATGGATAACAACGAAAAACAAAAAGTAAAAAGGTTATTTTGTGTATGTTTTGTTCCATTTATGATATTTATTCTGACGTAAAATTTTTATATAATTTTTGTAAAATTATATAAAAGTTGTGGAAACTAAAGAAAGTTGTGGAAAGGAGAAGTTTCACATGGAAGAGAAAAAATACCTTAAATGGTATAACAAGGTAGGTTATGGTTCGGGAGATCTGGCAGGAAATGTTGTGTATGCATTCTTGTCATCATTCGTAATGCTGTATTTGACCAATACAGTAGGTTTGAACCCGGGTATTATCGGAACGTTGATTATGGTATCAAAGTTATTTGACGGAATCAGCGACATGTTCTTTGGAACTATGATTGACAAAACAAAAAGCAAACTGGGAAAAGCAAGACCGTGGATGCTCTATGCGTATATAGGTTGTGCGGTAACACTTGTAGCAAACTTTGCAATACCGGACAGTCTTGGAACAACAGCTCAGTATGCATGGTTCTTTGTTGCATATACACTGTTAAATGCGGTATTCTTTACTGCAAATAATATTGCATATGCATCATTGGTTACATTTTGTACAAAAAACAGCAGAGAACGTGTAGAGATGGGATCATGGCGTTTTATCTTTGCATTTTCAACAAGCTTGCTTATTCAGTCTGTTACAGTTCAGTTTGTAAGAGTAGCAGGCGGTGGAGCAGCTGCCTGGAGAACAGTTGCTGTAGTATATGCTATCATTGGATTGATTGTAAATACAATTTCCGTATTTTCGATCAAGGAGCTTCCAGAAGAAGAATTAAAAGTAGGTAAAGACTACACAGAAGAAAAGTATAGTCTGGTAGAGGCAGCAAAACTTTTATTTTCCAATAAATATTATCTTATGATCTGTGCTACTTATATTTGTCAGCAGATTTATTCAGCTATGTTAAATATGGGAATTTATTACATGATTTACATACTGAAAAATGAAGATTTATATTCTGTATTTTCATGGGCAATCAATATTCCTGTCATCATTGCAATGTGTATCACACCTATGCTGGTAGAAAAGATGAAAGGTTTATATAGAATGAATCTTGCTGGTTATATTCTCGGAACAGCAGGGCGTGTCGGAGTGATTTTTGCCGGTTATATGGGCAGCGTTCCACTTATGCTTGTATTTACAGCAGTTGCAGCACTTGGAATGGCACCATGGCAGGGGGATATGGGAGCTGTAGTTGCAAGTTGTTCAGAATATACATACCTTACAAAACATAAACACATTGACGGAACAATGTATTCTTGTACTTCCTTTGGTACAAAAATCGGAGGAGGAATCGGAGTTGCTCTTTGTGGATGGTTACTTGATGCAAGTGGATTTGTGAAAGAAGCAACAATCCAGCCAGAATCCTGCCTGAACATGTTGCATGTTATGTATTTGTGGATTCCGATGGTATTGTCATTGATCATTACATTTATCATGTCAAGAATGAATGTAGAAGATGCGAACAAAAAGCTTAGAAAACAGTTGGAGGAGTGTTAAAATGGAATACAAGGGTATGAAAGAGGATGAACGTTTAATTTCAGTTACACCAAGCAAAAGACAGATTGCCTATCAGAATATGGAGTATTTTTGCTTCATCCATTTTACAGTAAATACTTTTACAGGAAGTGAGTGGGGATTAGGTGATGAACCGGAATCTATCTTCAATCCTGAAGAGTTAGATGCCCGCCAGTGGGCAAAGACAGCTGCTGAAGGTGGAATGAAGGGATTAATACTGACTTGTAAACATCATGATGGCTTTTGCTTATGGCCAAGCAAGTATACAGAACATAGTATTAAAAACGCACCTTATAAGAACGGAAAAGGTGATATTGTTCGTGAAACAGCAGAGGCATGTAAAGAATATGGATTGAAATTTGGAGTCTATCTCTCACCATGGGACAGAAATAATGAATCTTATGGAAAAGGCAAAGAATACGATGACTACTATGTGAATCAGCTTACAGAGCTTCTGACAAACTACGGTGACATATTTGTAATCTGGCTTGACGGAGCCTGTGGCGAAGGCAGCAATGGAAAGAAACAGGTTTATGACTGGCAGAGATATTATGAAGTAATGCGTAAACTCCAGCCAAACGCTGTGATCTCAATTTCAGGTCCGGATATCCGCTGGTGTGGAAATGAAGCCGGACAGGTCCGTCCAAGTGAGTGGAGTGTCGTTGCAGCAGATATGACAGATCCGGCGATTACAGCACAGCTCAGCCAGCAGGAAGATAATGAAGAGTTCAGAAATCGTCCGTTAGATGAAACACAGGCAGATCTTGGAAGCCGTGAATGCCTGCGTAATGAAGAAAAATTAGCATATTATCCGGCAGAAACAGATGTTTCTATCCGTCCAGGCTGGTTCTATCATGAGGAAGAAGATGATCAAGTTCGGTCTTTCGAAAACCTGAAAAAGATTTATTTATCTTCAGTTGGTGGAAATACAACACTTCTGTTGAATCTTCCTCCAATGAAAAATGGAAAACTTCATCAGACAGATGTTAATAATGTAAAAATGCTTGGAGATTTTATAAGAAGCACGTTTAAAGACAATCTGGCAGATATCGCAGAAATTACAACAACTCCGGAACAGGATGCGGAAGGTAAAAATGCAGATCTTTTAAGAGTAGATGATTATGAGAATGTGTTCAGAAATAAAGCCGGGGACAGAGAATTGACAATTTATCTGCAGTGGACAGAGAAAAAGAAATTATCTTATCTGGTATTAAAAGAGGCAATTCCTTTCAGTCAGCGAGTAGAGAAGTTCTCTGTATGGTATGCGGCAGAAGATGGAAAAAAAGAGAAAATAGTGGATGCTACTACAATTGGTTATAAGAAGATCATCGATTTGCAGGGCGTAGAAACAGATGCAATTGAAATTCGTATAGAAGATTCAAGAGTTGCTCCTGTAATCTCATTTGTAGGTGTATACTAAAATAGAACAAGAAATTTTTAACGAACGAATCCCAAAAATCTTTTTTGGGATTTGTTTGGAAAGGAAGGAAAAATATGAATGCTGATATGAAATGGTTGGATAATCCGGAAGTATTTAAGGTGAATCAATTAGCTCCGCACAGTGATCATTGCTATTATTTGGATTATTCGGACATGAAAAAAGAGAAAAACCCATTATTTCAGTCATTAAACGGCCAGTGGGAGTTTTTTTATAGTAAAAATGTAAAGAGCAGACCAGTTAATTTTTATGAGGAAACATTTGATGCATCAGGATTCGATAAAATTATGGTTCCGGGACATATTGAACTGGCTGGATATGATAAGATCCGCTACATTAACACCATGTATCCGTGGGAAGGAAAAGAGTACCACAGAGGAGCTTACAGCATGGAGGCGACTGGAGCAGAAAAAGGAATGTTTTCAGAAGCAGAGTACAATCCGGTAGGTTCCTACATCAAATACTTTGACCTGGATAAGAGCATGTGTGGGAAAAGAATCCATATTTGTTTTGAAGGTGTAGAAGAGGCGATGTATCTGTGGTTGAATGGGCAGTTTGTGGGCTATGCAGAAGATAGTTTTACGCCTTCTGAGTTTGACCTGACACCTTATATAAAAGAAAAGGGAAATGTGCTGGCAGTTCAGGTTCATAAGATGAGCACAGCAGCATTTTTAGAGGACCAGGACTTTTTCCGCTTTTTTGGAATCTTTAGAAATGTTACTTTGAAAGCGGTACCGGATGTACATATGGATGATGTATGGTTTCAACCTGTGTTGAATCAGGATAATGTAAGTGGAAGCGTATCTGTCAGCATGAAAGTATCTGCACCGGATGCTCAGAATATAACCGCTGATTTTATTTTAAAAGACAGGGAAGAAAATCTGGCAGCAGAAAAATCTGTACAGTTAAAGAAAGAAAATGACCACTTAAAGGGTACAATCTGTATTGATTTAGAAACTGTTAGATTGTGGGATAATCATGATCCTTATTTATATCATGCGTATGTAGAACTGAAAGCAGAAGATGGAAGTTTAGTAGAAGTAATTCCTTACGATATTGGTTTCAGAAGAATTGAGATTATTGATAAGATTATTTATTTAAATGGAAAACGCCTGGTTATTACAGGAGTAAACCGTCATGAGTGGAATCCAAAAACAGGAAGATGCATTGGATTAGAAGATATGCGAGCAGATATCGCATGTATGCTCAGAAATAATATTAATTCGGTACGCACCTGTCACTATCCGGATCAGATACCGTGGTATTATATGTGCGACAATGCAGGAATTTATGTGATGGCAGAAACAAATCTGGAAAGTCATGGATCTTTCCAGAAATTAGGGGCAATCGAACCATCCTGCAATGTGCCGGGATCTTTCCCACAGTGGAAAGAGGCTGTACTTGATCGTGCAAGAAACAATTTTGAAACATTTAAAAACCATACATCCGTTTTATTCTGGTCTTTAGGAAATGAATCTTATGCGGGTGATGACATTGAAGCAATGAACGTTTATTTTGCTGAAAAGGAAGATGGAAGACTAGTTCATTATGAAAGTTCTTATTACAATAGGGCATATGAGGATACGATTTCTGATTTGGAAACAAGAATGTATGCAAAGCCGGAGGATGTAGAGGAGTATTTGAATAACAATCCGAAGAAACCATATATTTTATGTGAATTTATGCATGACATGGGTAATTCCATGGGAGGTCTGGGATCTTATATGAAGCTGATTGATAAATATGATATGTATCAGGGTGGATTTATATGGGATTTTATCGATCAGGCAATTCTTGTAAAAGATCCGGTGACAGGAAAAGAAGTTTTACGCTATGGCGGAGATTTTGACGATAAACCTTCAGACTATGAATTCTCAGCAAATGGAATCGTATTTGCTGACAGAAAAGAGAAACCGGCAATGCAGGAAGTGAGGTATTACTATGGCTTATACAGATAAATTAAGAGTGGTCTATGGTGACTATACACTTGGTGTACATGGTGAAGGATTTGATTATATTTTTTCTTATGCACAAGGCGGACTGGAATCTATCGTTAAAAACGGATATGAGTGGCTGTACCGTTGCCCAAAACCTACTTTCTGGAGAGCGCTGACAGACAACGATAGAGGAAGCAAGTTCCATATCAAAAGCGGAAGCTGGCTTTCAGCAGATATGTTTATTGACTGCAAGGAAACACAGGTTATCATGGATGGAGAAGTGCAGAAACCATATGCACCGGACAATAACAGCTTCGGTGGGGATGTTTTTGCTGATGAGATTATTGTAAAATATACTTATGAGACAATATCCAATCCGTCAACAACGGTACTTGTGACATATACGGTTAATGCATCCGGAAAAATATGGGTAGATGTACATTATAATGGAGTAAAAGGACTGCCTGAGCTTCCGGTATTTGGAATGCGTTTTATCATGCCGACACTTGCAGATAAATATATCTATAAAGGATTGCCCGGGGAGACATATCCGGATCGAAAAGCAGGTGCCCAAAAAGGTGTTTATGAAGTGACGGATTTGAGCCTGACACCTTACCTTGTCCCACAGGAATGTGGAATGAGAATGGATACAGAGTGGCTTGAAATCAGCAGACATACAAGTCTTGATAATAGTAGAACAGATCAGTCATCACAGACACTCCGTATTGAGAAGACAGACCGGGAATTTGCTTTTTCATGCCTTCCTTATACAGCATCTGAAATTGAAAATGCTTTGCATCATGAGGAATTACCGCCAGCAAGAAGAACTGTTTTATGTGTATACGGAGCAGTCAGAGGAGTCGGAGGTATCGACAGCTGGGGAAGTGATGTGGAAGACGAATACCATATCAGTGCGGAAGAGGATATAAAATATTCATTTACCATTTGTTAGTTGCAATGAAGATACACAGGATGTATCGATAAATATTGAACTAGGGGAGTAAAAAATATAGAGCAGCTCAAGATTAGTGAATAGTTTTTTATATGATGTTTGTGTTTGCATAATTTGTTCTTACAACAACTATTTTCACATAGAAAGGATAAGGATGCTGTATCATACGATGCAGTGTCTTTTTTCTAAATGGGCAGATAAAAATGGGACAATGTGTCTTAAACAATATGACAAAATAAAAGCTAAGAAAAGGAGTTGGTTCTAAATGTTGTTAGTATATGAAAATAGAGATAAAGGAATATCGGTTGAGTGGAAAAGAGCAGTACACATGCCACCACATTTACATGAAGCCATAGAGATTGTATATGTGACAAATGGTAATATCGCATTTGGAGTTGGGTTAGAGCTATATGATATGAATGAAGGTGACTTCGCAATCGTATTTCCAAATGTAATACATCATTGTCAAGTCTTCGGAGAAAGAAAAAACAAAGTTGTTTTTCTACACATTGATCCGGCAGTACTATCTGGATATCTGAAAGAATTGCAAACATATAGTCCTGAGAATCCAGTGTTAAAGAAAGAAAATGTGCATCCGGATGCGGTTCACGCAATCAATTTTTTGACAAAAAATCCAGAGTGTAATTCGATATTGGCGCAGGCTTATGCGCAAATAATTATTGCATATGTATTTACTGACATGCCGATGATTGATAAAAAGTCATTAGGAAGTGATGATCTGATTTATAATTCCGTGGAGTATATAGCAAAGAATTTTAGAAATGAAATAAGTCTGGAAAAAATGGCACTCGATTTGGGAGTTGGTAAATATGTATTGTCAAGAATGTTTGCCAAAACCTTTCATTGTAATTTCAATAAATATGTGAATGGAGTACGATTAAATTATGCAGTTGCTGCATTGGAAAATACGCAGGATACTATAACTAATATATGTTTTGAGTGTGGTTTTGAAAGCCAAAGAACCTTTAACCGAGTTTTCAAGGAAAGATATAAAATATCACCGAGCGACTATCGGAATACATTTGTTAAGGATATGTTATTGTAACTGAAAAATGTAAATAAAGAAAAAGAGAGATGATTTGACAGCATTAAAAATGCACAAGATAATGGGATAGAAAAGCAGATTAAATGTAAAACGATAGAAAAAGGAGAAAAAACGAATCTGGAAGAGCGTATAAAAAAAAGGAATGATATTTTATGAAACAGGACATAAAAGTATAGAAAACAAGGAAATAGAAGATTTTCTTTCAAAAAATGATTATGTGTATTATGTGGCATTTGAGTTTTGTAAGTAATAGATTTGATAATATGTTTCGGATAGAGCTGTTCCGTAATTCATTTCCGGTGACAAATGAAAAAGAAAACATCGGAGGTAGAGTGGAGAACAGACCTTAACGATACACAGCAAAAGATTATAAAGTTGCTTTCAGAAGATCATCAATTATCAGCGGTTAAGTTAGCTGAAAAAATCGGGGTTGTCAGTCGAAATATTGAGAACAATATTAAGAAGTTAAAAGAGTATGGTATTCTTATAAGACATGGATCTCCAAAGAATGGTTACTGGGAGATTGTTGATAAAGATCTACAGGAGTGAGAAGTAAATTAGTCTAAGATTAGTCCAAGAGAATATATAGATAAATAACAAAAATAGATTGACATTTTGTAGTAATTAGTAGTAAACTGTACTTGTGGAAGGGAAGTGATATGTTTGGCTAGAAAAACACCAAAAGATGGCAAAGAAGAAAACATACGAGTACGGGTGACTCCAGAACAAAAACAGAGACTTGTTGAGTATGCAGAAAGACACTATCAGAGCATGAGTGGTGTTGTATGTCAGGCATTGGATCTCCTGTACGCAAGAGAAGAACAACAAAATAATAAAGAGTAAAATGGAGTTATTTTGGAGT
>ENA-OPVG01000692-OPVG01000692.1-human-gut-metagenome-genome-assembly--contig:-NODE-692-length-28634-cov-4.352637_pt1 | contig 28634 bp, 16 predicted proteins | sample MGYA00241093_ERZ501975 | MGnify/ENA primary metagenome ERZ501975 (study PRJEB25962, sample SAMEA2042993) | human gut metagenome | biome: human gut; feature: human-associated habitat; material: faeces... | reverse complement strand
GGCTGCCGCTGGGGTCTGTCAGCAGGTCTTTCTGGTTGCTGGTGGCTATAAAGGAGGCGTAGCGTCTTATTTCCTGGATGGCGGTGCCGTAAGGCTTGCGCAGGTTTGCCACGGGTTTCTGCAGCAGATGCTTTAGAAAACCTTGCTGATTGACGCTGATTTGGTCGAATTCGTCGATGTTTATCAGGAAAAAGCGGCCGAGGCTCCGCTCTGCGTCCTGCTTGCTTTTGAAGTCGATACTGTCGGTATATCCGAAGCGCAGTTCGGGTGGCAGCAGGATGCGGCAGAAGGTACTTTTACGATAGCCTTGGGCTCCGACCAGTAGGGGAGACGTGTTGTTTCCATGCTGACGGTCGATGTTTTGCCAGTGCGCCGTCATGCTGAGAAACCAGCGGTAGAAGAGTTCCCGCCAGTACGGATTGTTGCAGGGGACGAGGTCGGCCAATGCGCGGATACGGTCCTTGCCGTCCCAATGTCCGGTGCTGTTCAGATATTCTTCGATGGGGTTGTACAAGGGAATGGCGTCCGAGTTGAGGTAGCGTGCCACATCTCTGTCCCATACGCTGATTCCTTCTTTCAGGGCATTCTGTCCGATACTGCTTCTTACCCGCTGGTCGGCAGGGCGGAAATGGAAGTGTATGGAGTCCCGTTGGCGGAATTCCAATTCTCCCAGCACGGTGTTCCAGCGGAACTCATAGCGTCTGTTCATGAATTCTTCCAGGCGGAAGGCGGTGATTTGGTCGCGGGTCATGCTGCTACGGGTGCCGAAGCCTTTGCATTCGCGGTAGAGGTTGTGCAGGGTCATGCGCACCAGTTGTTCATCCGCTTCGCGGTAGTAGTGCATCATGACTTGACGTACTGCCTCTTCTTCGGGAATGCCGGCTTTGTAGCAATGCCTGGCAAGCAGGTAGAGCAGGGGGCGAAGGTCATCGCCCCGTTTCCAGTTTTCCAGCTCTTCGAAGGTACGGTTCAGGGCGGCTTCGAAGAGGATGGAGAAGGTTTGGGAGGCCGGATAGCCGGGGGCAATGCGCATCAGCGGGTTTGCTTCGGTCTGTTTCCGTTGGCCGAAGGTGGGCTCGTCGGGCACGGACAAAGGCTGTTCCAGACAGAAAGGGACGGCAGACGGATTGTAATAGGGACGGTCATCGAGCGTCATGCGGCAGCTTTGCTCCACGGCAGGTTCTTTCAGTGTGACGGGGTAGGGGAGCAGGGGCTGATAACAGTTTACGGCGAGCCGGTAGGCAGCGGTATGAAACAGCCTGATTTTTTCTTCCTGCCTGGGGCGCGAACCGTCGGGGGTGGCAAACAGTACCCATATTTTTACGCTTCGTCCGCTGCTTCCGCAAAAGGCGGCAAAAGTTTGTGGCAGCAGGGCCGCCTGGCGCTTTACTTGCTCCACTTCCACGGCATTGGCCAGGTGGTTGACTTCAATCTGTACCAGTCCGTTGTAGGTTTTCAGGTATCTTTCCCCCTCTTTGCTGCGGGCATATTCTGCGGCAGGGCAGATGCGTGGCAGTTTGTCTATGCAGGGGTAGTGTCCGTTGCTTCCGGTGATGTGGGGAATGAGGCTGCGCAAGGCGGATATGTGTCCGGCTTTGTTCTCGGTTTTCATCTTCTCCATCAAGGTGTCGCTGGGCCATGTGCTGAATGTCTCTTTGCCGGTTTCACGAGCGGTGCGTATAAGGGTAAGTTTCATGGGGTGCTTGCTGTATTAAAGTCCGCAAAGCTACTGAAAAATGACGGGACAGCCGAGGAAAAGTGGAATTATGATGAAACTTCTCATATTTATTCCGGCTGTACGTCGTAATCCGACTGGTTTTTCACGCCGACAATGTCTTGCTTCCTCACCTCGGTTGTTAATATGTGCTGCAACTGCTGTGAGGTCAGCGTCTCGGTGGGAGAGAACTCAGCCGACTTCATATAGCTTAAAATGGCATTGCGCAGCTGACCTCCTTCCGGAGTGTGGCGAATTGCTTCGAGGTTGCTCATACAAACCAATACCTTACCGTTGTCTACGGCAAATTCGAACAGCAAGCCTAACTTGTGGTTCCGTTCCACATTGTCTACTACTTGGATAAGCGGCTTGTATTCGTGGCGTGTAGCGTTCAGAATAAAGGGGCGGGCATGGCGTACGATGCTCCACCATTGCCAGTTGCTATGGCACTCGGTGGGGAACTGCCGGAACAAGGGATGTTTCTCGTCCATCAGCAAGGAGAGGGTGCCCGGCGAAACTTCGCGGCCGGCGTTTTCCGAAATGCTTTTGAACATGGCATAGTTCCAGTAGTCAGGAGTAAAAAGTCCACCTACACTCTGTTCTTCAATGGCTTTGTGGTCGGGTATAAGCAGTATCTTCCCTCCTTGGCTCAGTCTCTTTCGCGCCTCGTCATCCAAGGACTGACAGATGAAGATGTCCGCTTCGCTTTCCGGTGTCCGGTCGGGGTATACCCATAAGTTATAATAGTTATGATAATTCCCGGTGGTCAGTGTCAGTCGCAATTGGGCAGGCTTGTCTATTTCGGTAAGGGTGCTTTTCAACTCGCCCACCTGCATTACTTTTCCTTGCTCTACATGGGCGGGGACTTTGCCTTCGCGAACAAAAGTTACGCTGTCACTCAGGCTTTCCAGACGCCAGCATAATGCATCAGACCATGGTTGCTCTTCGTAATTTGTCAGGGCGAGTCCTATGTTCAGCTCTTCTTTGTTGCTGTAACAGTAGGTGTCCATAAGCGCCAGCGGTACCACCGGAGCACAAAAGCCGCGGAATGTTTCGGGAGTGACAATGCCTTTGCTGTCCATGAAAGCATCCAGAATGCCTACCAGTGCCGAGCCTTGTCCGGGAAAGTCTTGAAGGTCGAGCATCTGGAATCCACCTAAACCGGCAGTGCGCAGGCCGTATTCAATATCAGCCTTGTAGCATTCGACGGCAAACCGGCCGGTGGCCTGATGGAATGCGTCAATCTGGTTCTGCAGTCCATTTTCATTGAGCCGGTCACGGAATATCTCCAAGTTATATGGATGCAATACGCCGGTGTATTTCTCCAACTCCTTGTAGTCGGGATAAATTTGGAACTGTCCGGTTTCGTGACTGATGACCGGTCGGGGAGATTTCGCTATGGCAGCAGTATAATCCGCACGGGTATTGGGACGGGTGTTGTTCAAGATACCTCCCTTTTCGGCATCGACAAAGGCAAACGAACTGCGTACGTGCGTTGTATAGCCTTCGCCTCCTCCTACCCGGCAGGTTGTCAGATAATCTTCACCGTCTATGGCACCTCCCCAACCCAGGAAGTTGTTGGAACCGAGCGAATAGAGATGGCGGTTGTCATGTTTTCTGAATCCGTCCAGCCAATTGCGCATCAGGTCAACGTCGCCACCCAACTCGTTGCCCAGTCCCAACATGGTGAATGAGGGGTGATTGCCCATGTAGTCGAGGGTCATATAGGCTTCGTTCAGCAAGAAGTCATTCAGGCGATGGTTGTCCGGTGAAATGCTTCCCCATAAAGGCAACTCGGCCTGGAAATAGATACCCTCGATGTCGGCAGCGGCAAAAGCGGCGCGGGGCGGGGTGTAGGAATGGCAACGGTAGTAGTTGATGCCATAACTCTTGGCTGTCTGAAAAACTTTTCGCCAGGACTTTACATCCATCGGCGCATATCCGGTAAGTGGGAATACGCAAGCGTCGTGTTTGCCGCGCAAGAAGGTCTTGAAGCCGTTTATGGTGAACTGAGTACCTTCGGTGGCAAAGTCGCGCATACCGAAATCTGTTATTATATTGTCTTTACCCTCGTTTGTGGCAAGGGTCACGTTCAGTGCATAAAGTGTGGGGTGGAATTCGCTCCATGTCTGCATCCGGTTGCCCATGTCGAGCGTCAGTTCTATCTTATTTTCACCTTTGCTTAAGCCGACTTGTTTTTCCATGTCCAGTAACAGGTGTTCTTGTTGGGTGTTCCACGTCTTGGCAGAAAGGGTCACTACGCCCGATTGCTCCGAATCGCTGTATATGTTTACATGGATGCGGGCCTTTTTCTCCTTTACAGACGGGTAGACTTGTACCTGCTCGAGATAGGTGTGTGGGGTCGCTTCGATGTAGAAATCGCCCAGAATGCCGTTCCAGTTGGTTTGTGTGCCGTCGGTCCAGGCATGCGAGCTTTGGATTTCGGCTGGTACGGAGCTGGGGGAATTGTCAATGCGTATCTTTATATGGTGGCTGCCGGGTGCCAAGGCCGGCAGGCTATAGCAGTGAGGTGCATAGATATGTCCCAACGTGCCGACGCTGTCCCCGTCTATCCAGAGAGTACTGGGCTTTGTACGTTCCATGAAGAGTATCAGGCGTTTCCCTTCCATCTGTACGGGAATTTCAACATCTTTTTCATATTCTACGATGCCGGAGTAGGGATAAGTCCGTGTCAACTGGGAGGTTACATTGGTGGGATGCCTGCCGTCTCCCAACTTGTTTTCATCCGTCGTACCGGGCAATGTGCAGTTCCCTAATGAACTGTTCCAATTTCCTGATAAATCGATTCGTTCTCTTATTGTCTGGAATTCTTTTTTGTCTGTACATGATGCCAGACATGCCAATAAGCATAATACAATGAAATTTCTCATAAACTACCTGTTTTTCATGGCCGGTGATTGATTGACCGGTTGCAAATATAGGGCATTGCTCCCGTCTCTCTGTATACAAAATGTTTCCAATTATGTGACGGGATGTTTTTTTATTGCTATCTTCATGCTTGATATTAGTGTTGTTGAGTGTTCGTCATTATAGATGAGGATTTTTATATCATGTAATTTGTTTCTGTCTTTATGAATAAAGAATTGAAAATCAGTGATAAATCACCTTTTGAGAAAATAAGGAAGTTTGATGGGCAAGGACGGTCATACTGGACTTCGAGGGAATTGTGCGCTGCTTTGGGGTATAGTACGTACCAGAAATTTTCCGTTCCATTGGCAAAAGCCATGAGGTCTGCCGAAGCGGATGGTATAAATGTGGATGAGCATTTTAACCTGATGGTTGAAATGGTTGGGGTAGGCTCTGGTGCGCGTAGGAGCGTGGAAAACTATCACCTTACGCGGGAGGCTTGCATCTTTATAGCGAGGCAGGTCTATGCTAAAAAGAAAGAAGTGCAGGCAGCCCTTGAATACTTTTCCAGTGTTAGCATTGATTTTGATGGGGCCGAATGTGATGTGAACTGTCAGGAGGTTGTCTCTGAGATGGAGAAAGATAAAATCAGAGAGAGGAACCGGGAGCATTGGAAAAGGTTAAATGACGAAGCTTCAGAGTTTTATAAAAAGAAGATGAGGCTGCTGGATGAAGTGGAGGATTTTAAAGCGGATGCTTCTTTTCATGGGAACAAGGCTCCACATCACATGATGTACAAGCTGGGGACATTGTACAGTAAGGATGGATGCAGAGGGTATGAATTTCTGATAGAATATGATGTGTATGAACCGGTTGTCGGCATTTATTATGGATGTAAGGGACTGATTCTTGATGAGAATGATAAAGATGGGATGGCCATGTTCAATGAAGAATGGGAAGATATTCGTTATTATGTTACTGCTGTTCTTGAAAATACATTTCCGGGGAAATTTTTCACTCACCGCTTTAAGCCTACAAATAATGCGAACAACCATACTTATTGGCCCTTTTGGATTACTCTTCATGAAGATGAGGATATTGTGGAGGTGGGTGCAAGGGCGGTTCGTCTTATAAGAAGTGTATATGAGGGGTATCTTGAAAATGAAGATGTTGAGGCTCTGAGAAAACGTTCTGACTCCCGGAAAGAGTCTCAAAAAGAGGATAAGATACGTTTCTCTGCTGATGTTAACTTTACAAAAGAGGCATATCAGGAACTGCTTGAAAAGATAGGCCGAATGTCGAAAAAGGGAAAGGGGAAGACAAATAAAAAATTGTTTGAGAAGCTGCTGGAAAAGGCCACTGAAAGTGGATACTTAACAAAAGAAAAACACTATGAGGCAGCGTGGCGGATAGTAGGAAACGGAGATGTGAAAGAGCGAGATTTCCAGAAGAAAACTAATAAACAATTTGTCTATGTGATTATACTTCTTCTGGGGTATATGCAATTTTATTTGAAAACATTAGATACTTCTAAGTGTGGTAAAGAAAATAATAGAATAGTGGCTGTTTCACCTCCTTACACGCATATCAACAAGATTCTGATGACAATGAACGGCAGATCTTTCGGGGCAACACTAAGAAAGGTGTGTACAAAGGGCGATGCTACATCTATAATAATAAATGCATGGAAAATATTGCAAACTCTATTAGACCTGCCAAAGGACGCGTGGAGAATCGTAAATGATACATTGAACTTTCCTGACTGGCAATGGGAAGAATTTAAAAAGAACATGAGGAATGGATAAAGAGGTTGATTGCCTTTTTCGTAGACGTCTATTTCGTGCTTGATTCTTCCCCCATATTTTTGCAATCGTTAATGCTAACGGTTGCTTTTTGTTTTTATAGGCAGAGGGCGCCATAATATAAACTTTAAAAAAAAAGATTATGGAAAATCAAGAATTTCCAAAAGGAGTCGGTTTCGCTCCGTTTTTGCGTTCATTCATGAGTAATTCTTCTATTTCTATTGATGAACTTGCAGTGGCTATGACAATGTCGAAGTACGCAATTACACGTTTGGCCGAGGGCAAGAGCTATCCTACTGACGTGTGCTATGCAGAATTCTGTATCATGTTCACCGTTGTATTAGGCAAAGATTTTGATGCTTACAAAAAGATGACTAGAAAAGACAAAGATGATTTGGTTGCCAAAATAATGGCAAGTGGAGGATCTGCTTGTACGGTGGCAGGAATGATAAGCTTGATTTCGGCTTCAGGTGTTGTTGCTGGGTTGTCGGCAGCAGGAATAACCTCCGGATTGGCTGCAATTGGCGGTATAATAGGAGGTGGTATGCTGGCAGGGATTGCAGTTGTTGCGGCTGCCCCATTGGTAGTAGGGGCCATATTGTATTCTCTTTGTAAACCCAAAGATAAAAAGGCCGATTTTTTGCTTGCGTACAGATATGATTTAGACCCCAAATATGAAATAAATCCTCAAGACAATGAAGATGAAGATATGGATTGAAGAAGCAATGAAGGAAATGGTAGAAGAGGTAGAAAAAAATGAACCGATGCCAAAACATTGGAAACGCAATGTGCTGCTGTTCTGCTTGTTGTCGGCCGTTTGTTTTCAGACGGGACTTTGGGTGTTGGCAAAAAACGGCATTGCTTCCGCTGATAGAAGTCCTCTTTTCATTGCAATTGGCATTGTCTGTTCTATGCTGGTGGGAGTTGTGCTGATTAAATGCTGCTTATATGCAAAAAGAATAATGAATAAAAGTAATAATTAAAAATAAGATAGTTATGGAATGTATTTTTTGTTTGAATGAGAATGCCTATTTCGATGGCGTGAATTATGTTTGTCCGGATTGTGGAAGAGAATGGCCATGTGATGAAATTGCGGATGACGATGATGATAACAACAAGTTGCGTTGCCCTGAGTGTGGCTCGCATTTGGTCTATCCTGATTCAAGTGGTATTAATGATTATGCTTGTGATGCTTGTGGGTGTAGATGGGATGGTGACGATGATGACTACGATGAAGATTATGACGATGATGATGAAGATTAATTATTGCAATTATGGAACTGGGCAAATAGCGCTATTATTACCGCATTATTACATGCTTCAATCTGAAAAAGATTAGCATTCCTTTGCCAAGCCCCCTGCTTTTCATTATCTTTGCCTCTGTAGTTTGTAGTTGCGCACAGTCGTGGAATGTCTTTCTCATAGTTGTGAAGAAGGTGTATCACAAATATGAAGAAGGTAAACCACAGCTGTGCGCATCTTTTTTTGATAAGCTTTCAGCAGAAGGAAGAACGCTTCTTTGCGTAAGGAAGACCCATGCTCTGCCTAATGAAAGCCGGTACTTTGCATGAGCGAAACCTGCAGACAGCAACAGAAATGAATCTAAAAATGGAGGAAAGAATATGGCAATTTTATTTGATTGGTACGAAAACCCGAAAACGAAGGATAAACAAGGGGAAGAACTGACCCTGCATCCCCGGATTAAACTGAACGGCTCCACGACGACCGATGAGCTGCGCAGGCATATACAAGAATACTGCTCGCTGACCGAGACGGATGTACTGGCGGTACTCGATGCTTTGTCGCATTTTGTGGGACGCGAGCTGGGGGAGGGCAGGCAGGTACATTTGGACGGCATCGGTTACTTTGTTCCCACGCTGACCTGCACGGAACCGGTGACACTGGAGACAAAGCGGAAAAGTACTAAGGTGAAGTTGAAAAACATCACTTTCAGACCGGACAAGGCGCTGCGCAGTGAGATAGGAGTATTGAAGGTAAAGCCGCTGAAATTGCGGAATCTCACGAAAAAGAGGCTGACGGATGATGAGGTGAAGCAAAAAGTGGTGAACTATCTACGTAAGAATGAGTTCATCACCCGCAGTGTTGTACAGTCGATTTGCGGCATGACCCGCACGACTGCGACGCGGCAGATTCGTCGTCTTTGTGAGGAGAATGTGTTGGTGAACAAAGGGTTGCAGAAACAGCCGATTTATTTTTTGAAGGAAAAAGAGTAGGTTGATGCGTATAGGGCTTGCATGGATTGCGTCATGTAGGCAAAATCTGCCTGCATGCTTGCATGAGGTCTGCTTGCATGGCGCAATCTGTTGTAAATTAGTGCGCTATGTCATTTCATGCAAGCATGTAAGTAAAACATGCGATAAAACTACAGTGGTAGATTAGGAATACCTATAATCGGCAGACGAGAAATTAAAGAATGAAAACAACGCGGCAGAAGGATAGTTTTTATTATTTTTGCAATCAATTCTCAATAGTTATTTAAAAAATATGGCAAAGAAAAATTCAACAGCTAAAGATACGGAGCTGTCACTCTCGTTTTTTGGGAAAGTGGCAGCGTTATTTAGAAGTGAAACTGTTCATTTCGTTATCGGCTTGGTACTGGTAATCTTTTCGGTTTATTTGTTGCTCGCCTTTTCGTCGTTCTTTTTCACGGGAGCGGCAGACCAGAGCATCATTGACGGAGGCAGTGCGCAGGAGCTGATTTCCACCAATAATGGGGTGAAGAACTACGCCGGTAGCCGCGGTGCGCAGTTGGCCAGCTATCTGATAAATGATTGTTTCGGCGTATCGTCTTTCCTGATTCTCGTGTTCCTGGCTGTGGCGGGATTGAAGCTGATGCGGGTGCGTGTGGTGCGCTTGTGGAAGTGGTTCATCGGCTGTTCGTTGATGCTGGTGTGGTTCTCGGTATTTTTCGGTTTTGTGTTTGTAGACCAGTACAAGGACTCTTTCCTCTATCTGGGCGGTATGCACGGATACAATGTCAGCAACTGGCTTGTGTCTCAAGTCGGTGTGCCGGGAGTATGGCTGCTATTGTTGGTAACTGCCATCTGCTTCCTCATCTATCTGAGTGCACGGACTGTCATCTGGTTGCGCAGATTGTTTAGTCTCAGCTTCTTGAAGCGTAAGGAGAAGGCGGAAAGCATGCAGGGTGAAACGCCGGAAGAGTTCAAGACCTCTTGGGGTGCAAAGGAAAAGACTACTGCTCCGACACCGGAAGCTGCGGAGCCGGAAAAGGTTCTTGAAAAGGAGGAGGAGATTGCCACAGAGGAAGAAGAGGACGAACCGCTGAATGAAATCACCCTTGACTTGGGTGGAAGTGATGGAAAGGTAAAGCCAGCCAAGTCTGCGGATGAGGATGTTACCATGACTTTTGAGACTCCTGCACCGGAGCCGGTGCCCCCTTTTCGGGAACAGCCGGTAGAGAAGGAACCGGCATTCCAGGTTGAGAAGGCTGAAGAGGAGGAGTATGTGGGAACGGAGAAGGAGCCGTATAATCCCCGTCTGGATTTGGAAAACTATCATTACCCCACAATAGACTTGATGAAGCATTACGATGACAATGGTCCGACCATTGACATGGTAGAGCAGAACGCGAACAAGGATAAGATTATCAATACTCTGCGTAGTTTCGGTATAGAAATCAGTACCATTAAGGCGACGGTAGGTCCTACGGTGACGCTGTATGAAATTACTCCCGAGCAGGGCGTCCGCATTTCGAAGATACGCGGTCTGGAAGATGATATTGCCCTCAGCCTTTCGGCGCTCGGCATCCGTATCATCGCTCCCATTCCGGGAAAGGGTACGATTGGTATCGAAGTGCCCAACTCCAATCCGAAGATTGTATCCGGTCAGAGCATTATCGGCAGCAAGAAGTTCCAGGAGTCTACTTACGACTTGCCCATCGCACTGGGTAAAACGATTACGAATGAAGTGTTTATGGTGGATTTGTGCAAGATGCCGCACGTGCTCGTTGCCGGTGCTACCGGTCAGGGTAAGTCCGTGGGGTTGAATGCCATCATCACCTCCTTATTATATAAGAAGCATCCGGCAGAGCTGAAGTTTGTGCTGGTAGACCCCAAAAAAGTAGAATTCAGCATCTACTCCGTAATTGAGCATCACTTCCTCGCGAAATTACCCGACGGGGAAGATGCCATCATTACGGACGTCACGAAGGTGGTGCAGACTTTGAACTCCATCTGTGTGGAGATGGATACTCGCTATGACTTGCTGAAAGCTGCCCATGTGCGCAATATCAAGGAGTATAACGAGAAGTTCATCAACCGTCGTCTGAATCCGGAAAAGGGGCATAAGTTCATGCCTTACATCGTAGTCGTTATCGACGAGTTCGGTGACTTGATTATGACAGCCGGTAAGGATGTGGAACTGCCCATCGCACGTATCGCCCAGTTGGCGCGTGCCGTGGGTATACATATGATTATCGCTACACAGCGACCGACAACAAACATCATTACGGGTACGATTAAGGCCAACTTCCCGGCGCGTATCGCCTTCCGTGTATCGGCCATGGTCGATTCGCGTACCATCCTCGACCGTCCGGGAGCCAACCAGCTGATAGGCCGCGGTGATATGTTATTCCTGCAGGGAGCTGACCCGGTGCGTGTGCAGTGTGCCTTTATCGATACGCCCGAAGTGGCGGAGATTACGAAGTTTATCGCCCGCCAGCAGAGTTACCCCACTGCTTTCTATCTGCCCGAATATGTGGATGAAAATGCAGGAGGTGATTTGGGGGATGTGGATATGGGACGTCTCGATCCTTTGTTCGAGGATGCAGCCCGTCTCGTTGTTATTCACCAGCAGGGTTCCACATCGCTCATTCAGCGTAAGTTTGCCATCGGTTATAATCGTGCCGGCCGCATCATGGACCAGTTGGAGAAAGCGGGGATTGTGGGACCGGCGCAAGGTAGTAAGGCGCGTGAGGTGTTCTGTATAGATGAGAGCGACCTGGAAATGCGGTTAAACAATTTGCAATAAGGAATGGTTATTTATAGAATGATGAAACTTGATAAGCTTTTACTTGGTGTGCTATTGCTGTTGTTTGCTGTGCCGATGTCGGCACAACAACCGGATGCCAAGAATATATTGGAGCGTACAGCCGAAGCCTTTCGGAAAGCGGGAGGGGTGAAGCTGGCGTTTACCGTGAACGAACAACAAGGCTCTTATGCGGGAGTTCTCTATCTGGAAGGTGAGAAATTTGTGGTTGAGACCGAGGGAATGAAGACTTGGTTTGACGGACATACGCAGTGGAGCTATGTGGCTTCGGCAGATGAGGTGAATGTATCGGAACCTACGCAGGAGGAATTGCAGACTCTTAATCCGTATGCTTGGTTGTCCCTCTACAAGCAGGGATACAGATTGAAGTTGAGCAGTGTCGGTGGTAAGCAAGACAAGTCTGTTTATTACATCACCATGACTGCTGCCGACAAGAGAAAAGACCCTGAAAGTGTCTATCTGTTTGTGACAAAGGATACGTATCGTCTGCATCAAGTGGACTTGGCACCACGGGGGAGTAAGTATATGACTACTATCCTTATTGATAGCTACCAGACAGGACAATCCTATCCGGATAGTTTCTTTGTCTTTGACAAAAAAGCCTATCCTACAGCTGAAGTCATCGACATGCGCTAAATAGTAAATTGTAAATAGTCAAATAGTAAATAATATAATGATGGAAACAGAAAAAGTAAAATGTCTGATTATCGGTTCGGGTCCTGCCGGCTATACTGCCGCTATTTATGCAGGCCGTGCCAATCTTTCACCGGTACTTTATGCAGGATTGCAGCCCGGTGGCCAGTTGACAACCACTACTGATGTGGAGAATTTCCCCGGTTATCCCCAAGGTATCGGAGGTCCGGAATTAATGGAAGACCTGCGGAAGCAAGCCGAACGTTTTGGCGCAGATTTGCGTTATGGAGTTGCTACCGCAGCCAATCTTGCTGAAGCACCTTACAAGATTACGATTGATGACGAAAAGATGATTGAGGCTGAAACGCTGATTATTGCTACAGGTGCCGCTGCGAAGTATCTGGGGCTGGAGGATGAAAAGAAATATGCGGGAATGGGTGTCAGCGCTTGTGCCACTTGTGACGGTTTCTTCTACCGCAAGAAAACGGTAGCTGTTGTAGGGGGTGGAGATACTGCCTGCGAGGAAGCTGTTTACCTTGCCGGACTGGCTGCCAAGGTTTATCTGATTGTCCGCAAACCTTATCTTCGCGCTTCCAAGATTATGCAGGAGCGTGTGATGAAGCATGACAAGATTGAAGTACTGTTCGAACATAATGCCGTAGGCTTGTTTGGAGAGAACGGTGTGGAAGGTGTACATTTGGTACAGCGTATGGGTGAACCGGATGAGAAGCGCTATGATGTAGCTATTGACGGTTTCTTCCTTGCCATCGGCCATAAACCCAACTCGGATATTTTCAAACCTTATGTAGATACGGACGAAGTAGGTTATATCGTCACCGAGCCGGGAACACCGCGTACGAAAGTGCCGGGCGTATTCGCCGCCGGAGACGTTGCTGATCCTCACTATCGTCAAGCCATCACCGCTGCCGGAACTGGTTGCCAGGCAGCCATTGAAGCGGAACGGTATCTTTCTGCAAAAGGAGTGATTTAATAAGGGATTAAGGATTAGGGATTAGTTTGTGACAGTATTATACATATAACAAGAGGTATAAGCTCATCCCTAATCCTTAATCCCTTATCCTCATCCTATCTTGCTGATTTTCTTCAGCTTTTCTTCGTCTATGATTTTGATTTTACGTCCGTCGATGGTGATTAACCGTTCTGTGGCAAACTGTGACAACGTACGTATGGCGTTGGAAGTGGTCATGTTTGACAAATTGGCCAGATCTTCACGCGAGAGATAGATACTCAAGGTGGAGCCGTCTTCCTCCAAACCATAACTTTCTTTGAGGAACAGCAGGGATTCTGCGAGTCTTCCGCGGATATGTTTCTGCGTCAGGTTTACAGTGCGTTCATCGGCAATGCCCAAGTCAACGGACAATTGCTTGATGAAGAACATGGCAAGGTCGTTGTTTTGTGTGAGCAGAGTCATCAAGGCAGTCATGGGGATTTGGCAAACAAGAGACGGCTCGAATGCAGATGCTGCCGTGACATAGTCTGTTTTTGCAAAGTAAGGGCGGTAACCAAAATATTCGACAGGTTTAATCATACGGATAATCTGGCTTCTACCACCGACTCCGTCTTTATAGATTTTGACCTTTCCACTCAGCAGACACATCAAATGCGTAGGTGTCTCGCCTTCGCAATGGATGACTTCGTTTTTTTTGTAGTTCTGGAGTGTGAAGTGGTTGGCGAGGAATTCCCGTTGTTCGTCATTCAAGGGAGACCATATATCTGCAATCAACTCCGGAACATTAATATCAGACAAGTTTACTTTTACCATAACTGCTGCAAAACTGTGTTATACAGCACAAATGTAAAAAGAAAAAATTAAATATTGCACAAATATGACAAAAAGATGTCGTAGGGGGGGAGATAAAGGAAAATCTATATATTTACGATTAGACGATTTACGATTGAAGTTTGTATTGTTAAACAACTGCTCATTAGCAGGTGGGTTTATGATTGTATGAGTAACTCCAACCGTAAACCGTCAAATCGTAAATCGTAGTAACTTAATTGTTTATCGTAGTATCTCTATCCCCCTCCCTACGGGGGAGGGGCTAGGGAGAGGCCTACTTTGTAAACAGCAGCTCCCTATATTTCGGAAGCGGCCAGATTTCATCATCAATTTCCATCTCAAGGTGGTCGATGTGGTCACGGATACTTTCCAGATAAGGGCGTACGGTTTCTTCGTAAGCGAAAGCCTTGTCTTTGTAGTTATCCATGTGGTTGGCTACTTTGCGGGCTTCGGTCATTTCGCGTACTTGTACCTTGATGGCGGTTACGCGCTTGGAAATTTCGCGTACAAGCTCTTTCCGGTCGGCACTGAGGACTTCGTATTCTTCGGGAGAGAAGGTCTCGCGCAGGCCACGGAGATTTTTCAGCAGACGGTTTTGGTAGATAACGGCAGTCGGTACGATGTGGTTGATGGCAAGGTCGCCCAGCACACGGCTTTCTATCTGTACCTTCATGGTGTATTTCTCCAGTTCTACTTCCAGGCGGCAGGCAAGCTCCGTTTCGTTGAAGATACGTTCGCCGATCAGTACAGATTTCGATTGGTTGTCTACGTAGTGCATCAAGGCTTCCGGCACGTGGCAGATGTTGGTCAGTCCGCGACGGGCGGCTTCCTGTTTCCATTCTTCGGAGTAGCCGTCGCCCTCAAAGCGGATGGCTTCGGAGGCGATGATCGTTTCTTTCAGCAGGCGGAAGATAGCCTCGTCTTTTCCTACCCCTTCTTCCATCAGTTTCTCTACTGATGCGCGGAATTCGTTCAGCTGGTTTGCCATGGCAGCGTTGATGGCGATCATGGCTGCGGCACAGTTGGAGGAAGAGCCGGCGGCACGGAACTCAAAGCGGTTTCCGGTGAAGGCAAAAGGAGAAGTACGGTTACGGTCGGTGGTATCGAGCAGAATTTCCGGGATACGTCCGATTCCCAGTTTCAGCGTTGTCTTTTCTTCCGGTGTCATCTTCTCGTTGCCTACCTGACGCACGATTTCGTCGAGTGTTGCTGAGAGTTGTGAGCCCAAGAAGCAGGAAAGGATGGCGGGAGGAGCTTCGTTGGCTCCCAGGCGGTAGCTGTTGCTGGCGCTCATGATGGAGGCGCGAAGTAAATCTTGGTTCTTATATACCATCATCAGTACATTCACCAGGAAGGTGAGGAACAGCATGTTTCCTTTCGGGTTCTTTCCGGGAGCAAACAGGTTGATGCCGGTGTCTGTGCAGAGCGACCAGTTGTTATGTTTGCCTGAGCCGTTTACGCTGCTATAAGGCTTTTCGTGCAGTAGTACGTTGAAATGATGTTTGCGTGCGATACGCTTCATCAGATCCATGACAAGCTGGTTATGGTCGTTTGCCAGGTTACAGTTTTCGAAGATAGGGGCCAGTTCGAACTGGTTGGGAGCTACTTCGTTGTGACGGGTTTTGGCAGGAATACCCAGTTTGTGGCATTCGATTTCGAGTTCCTTCATGAATGCCGTGACCCGTGGAGGAATAGAGCCGAAATAGTGGTCTTCCAGCTGTTGGTCTTTGGCAGAAGAGTGTCCCATTAAAGTACGTCCGGTCAGGCAAAGGTCGGGACGTGCGTTATATAAGGAGGAGTCTACGAGAAAATATTCCTGTTCCCATCCTAAGTTGGTAAATACGCGTGTTACGTTCTTGTCGAATAGCTGGCAGACTTCCGTAGCGGCTTTGTCTACAGCGGCAAGTGCTTTCAGAAGCGGAGTTTTGTAGTCTAGTGCTTCGCCCGTATAAGAGATAAAAATCGTGGGAATACAAAGTGTGGTATCTACCACGAATGCCGGAGAAGAAACGTCCCATGCAGTGTATCCGCGAGCTTCGAAGGTATTACGGATACCGCCGTTAGGGAAAGAAGAGGCATCCGGTTCTTGCTGAATCAGCAGTTTTCCGGAGAATCGTTCGATCACTCCGCCGTCTTCGCCAAACTCGATAAATCCATCATGTTTTTCAGCTGTTCCGTCTGTCAGAGGCTGGAACCAGTGGGTGTAGTGTGTGACGTTGAGCGACTTAGCCCAGCTCTTCATGCCGTTGGCAATCAGGTCGGCTATTTCACGGCTGATCGGTGTACCTTTTTCGATCGCATCGGTAACTGCCTTATAGGCTTCTTTCGGAAGATACTCTTGCATCTTCTTGCGGTCGAATACATGGCTACCATAATAATCTGAGAGTTTGTTGGAAGGGGCACTGACTTCCAACGGCTTCCGGTTGGAAAGTTCTTGTAAAGCGTAAAATCTCATTTTTGACATAAATAGTCCTCTTTTTATCGGTTGATGGCGCAAAATTATATGTTTTTTCTGAAAGTACCCCTATATTTAAGGGGGTATTTTCAGAAAACAGACTGTTTTCTGAAAGACACCCCCTCTTTATTGGGTTGGTTTATCTCTGAATCACCTTTTGCTCATCACGGTTTTTTTGATTATGGCCCATTAAGGGATGGTTTTCATTATTTCTTGTTGTCCATTCTCCTTTTTCTGTCGTTCGATTTCTGTAGCCATCTGTTTGACTAAAATTTCTACCTGCATATAATGCTTGTTCATGTTTCTGTATAGTAGCTTCATTGCAGGACTGTCCATAGCCATTTGGGTGAGGAATTGTAAATGCTTTCCCATCGAGGCGTTCATTTGCATACGTGTTTTTTTGTTTAAGTCGTCTTGTAGGGAGTAAGCACCGCATGAGAGCAGGATTTCCGGTATACCATCATCCCAGGCATGCATGGTGAGGTGAGTGAGTGCTCCCACAATTTTTTTCAAGTCTTTCAGAAGAATGTTTAAGAGTTCGAATTCGGTACGGTTTGCGGAGCAGGAATTCGGGTTCAGAAGGAGGGCGAATTTGAGGTAGAAGTCCTTTAATTCTCCGTTAGGAACAACAAATGCATTTTGGGGAGTTTGTGCGATGCTTCCCACCGTTGGTTGAACGGCAACTTGTTCTGTTTCCATAATAATGATTATGAGTATGTGGTAGGCGAAGATTTTCTAAAATAATAAGAGCGGTTCCGCCTTTCCCGTTGCATTTCACCAGAAGGCAGTAGATGCATTAACATTCTACACGGGGGTACGGAACCGCCATATAGAATGAACGTAAACGGACATAAAAATGCCCGCCACGGAAATTGGCAGGTTTACCCGCCTTCTGGTATGAAATGCATTACAAAGGTACTATATTTTTCTTTTTTGGCAAGAATAAAGTGAAAAATAAGAGACAAGTAAGAGTAACTTTAATACAATGTAGTTCCAAGACTAGTTTCAACCGATGAAACAAAGTGTTTCATGCCTTGGAACAAAGTGTTTCAAGCAATGAAACAAAGTGTTTCGTACGGTGAAACAAAGTGTTTCAAGCGTTTGAAACTATTTGAAACACCTGTCGAAGTTCTCTGAAGCACCTATCTACCTGATTAACTTGACCATAGCTACTGTTTTGCTTAACCTGTTCTTTCAGGAAGTACTAAATCATTTTTCAGTCAAGAATACATGAGTCATCAGCTATTAACGCCTGATTTTTCGATTGTTAATAACTGACATGTCAATCATTAATAGTTGACACATCAAGCGTTAACATGCTGTCAATCAATAGATAATGTAAGAAACATGTTATAAAATGTGATGGTAGCAGAGTGAGAGCAACTGCTTGCTCTCACTCTGCTACCATCGGATCTCTCATAACTGAAATACCGATGAATAAAGGAATGTAGAGCGATAGTTAGAGCATGAGAGCAAAACTCATGTTAAATTGATTGGGAGAGAAATCTGATATTTTCTCCGCTAACTCTTTTTTGCAGCTTAATTCCCTTGCTTTTCGATATTCTTTTTTATATTTGCCTACAATAAACAGGAGATACGACGATTGAAATATAAGATATTGATAGGATGTATGTTGTGCTTGTTCTCTTTTATTCCGAAGGGGGCAGCTAATCTTGTTCTCAATCCTTATACCAGTCAGGAGATATCTGCTGATTCCATCATCGAACGTGTCATGACTTTTGCCCCTTCTTATGAAAGTATCGTGAGTGACTATCGCGCGAACCTATATATAAAGGGCAAGATGAATATTCAGAAGAAGAATTTCATTCTCCGGTATGTACCTTCGATGTTTCGCTTGCAGAAAGGAGTACGCGAGTATCTGCTTGAAACGTACAGCGACCTGCATTATACAGCCCCCAATATCTATGATCAGAAAGTAAAGGCGTCGCAAGGTACCGTGAGAGGGAACAGGGGCTTGCCGGGACTGCTCGAATATTTTAATGTCAATATCTATTCGTCCTCCCTCCTCAACGATGAACGCTTGCTGTCACCGCTTGCCAAAAACGGAAAGAAGTATTATAAATACCGGATTGACAGCGTGATGGGTGACCCTAATAATCTCGATTACCGGATACGCTTCATTCCCCGTACCAAGAGCGATCAGCTGGTGGGCGGCTATATGATTGTCAGCAGCAATGTATGGAGCGTGCGGGAAATACGCTTTTCGGGACGGTCGGAACTGATCACGTTCACTTGTTGGATCAAGATGGGGGAAGTGGGAAAGAAAGACGAGTTTCTTCCGGTGCGTTATGATGTCGAAGCCCTTTTTAAGTTTCTGGGAAACAAGGTAGACGGCAACTATACCGCTTCGCTGGACTATAAATCTATCGAACTGAAAGAAAGAAAAGTACGGAAGAAAGAAAAGAAGAAGTATAATCTGTCGGAGTCGTTTTCCCTGCAATGCGATACAAATGCTTATAAGACAGATGCTTCTACATTCGGAGTGTTGCGTCCCATCCCTTTGAGTGAGGGCGAAAAGCAACTTTATAAAGACTATACGTACAGACGCGATACCGTGTCGGTACAGCGGAAATCCAAGAGTCAGGCTTTCTGGGGAACAATGGGGGACCTGATGGTGGAAGATTATAAATTCAATCTGTCCAATATCGGGAGTGTCCGTTTCTCGCCGTTTATCAATCCGCTGTTGTTCAGTTATAGCGGAAGCAATGGATTATCTTACCGGCAAGACTTCCGTTACAACCGGATTTTCAGAGGAGACAAGTGGCTCCGTATCGTGCCCAAGCTGGGTTATAACTTTACACGGAAAGAATTCTACTGGTCGTTGAATGCCGACTTCGAATACTGGCCGCAGAAGCGGGGCTTCTTCCGGCTGAGTGTAGGTAATGGTAACCGCATCTATAGCAGTAAGATGCTGGATGAACTGAAAGCGATGCCGGATAGTATTTTTAATTTCGACCTCATTCATCTGGACTATTTCAAAGACTTGTATTTCAACTTCCGTCATAGTTTTGAAATAATCAACGGACTGGATATCAGTCTCGGTTTTTCGGCACATAAGAGAACAGCCGTCGAGAAGTCCCGCTTCGTGATTACGGGAGACTATCCGATGCCTCCTCCGGAATTTATGGAACGGTTCAGAAATACCTATATCAGTTTCGCCCCGCGCATCCGTGTAGAATGGACTCCGGCGCTTTATTACTATATGAACGGAAAACGTAAAATCAATCTGCGTTCTGACTATCCGACATTTTCGGTAGATTACGAACGGGGAATAGAGGGAGTATTCAAGAGTACCGGAGAGTATGAACGGGTGGAGTTCGACCTTCAACATAAGATTCAGCTGGGATTGATGCGAAATATTTATTACCGTTTCGGATTCGGAGCATTCACCAATCAGGATGAACTGTATTTTGTCGACTTTGCCAATTTTGCCCGGCACAACCTTCCTGTGGGGTGGAATGATGAAATCGGCGGTGTGTTTCAGGTGCTCGACGGACGCTGGTATAACTCCTCCCGCCGTTACGTACGCGGACACTTCACTTATGAAGCCCCTTTTCTGATTCTCCGCCATCTGATGAAATATACCCGCTATGTGCAGAACGAACGTCTTTATATCAGTGCGCTGTCTATGCCGCATCTCCAGCCCTATCTGGAAGTGGGGTATGGTATCGGTACGCATATCTTTGATGTAGGAGTTTTCGTCAGCAGTGAGAACTGGAAATTCAGCGGGATAGGATGTAAATTTACTTTCGAGTTGTTCAACCGATAGTTTTTCCTCTCAACTATTGCATAATGTGCAGAAAATACATATCTTTGTAAGGAAGAGGATGAGGAAAAATTTAGCAGAAAAGAGGTGTAGTCGCCTCGCAGGCACAGGTATTTTCCTGGAAAATAAATCTCTGGTATAAATACCTCTATTTATTTTAGTAAAATCTCATCCTCTTCCTCTCCTTTTTATATATGCAGCAACAAGATGGACGGACTTCTAATTACGATACTGATTGTGACCGGTTTTCTGGTTTATAAAATGATTTCTTCGAGCCGGAAACAGGAAGGATACAAGAGATGGAAAGCAACAGGCAGCGGTGATACTGCAAACGAAGAAACTGCCGGAAACAAATGGAAACATGGTGCATGGCTCAGGCATGCTTTGGGAGTAACCACTCCTAAAGCGAGAACGTATCCTGTATTTGATGAAGAGGCGGTGGTGTGGTGTGCCGGTTTGCTGGGAGTAGAGGCGGTGAGATTGAAGGAAATACTGCAAGATGTCTCTTCCCATTATCGGGAATTCTGGATAAGAAAGCGGAAAGGGGGATACCGTATGATCTCTGCTCCGGACAAAGAACTGAAATCTATTCAGGATACTATTTATCACCGTATATTGCTGCCCGTCAATGTGCATCCCGTCGCTACCGGATTCCGGCGTCAGCATTCCATTGTCGATAATGTCCGCCCCCATCTGGGGAAACGATGTGTCCTGAAGACGGATATTCACGATTTCTTTCTTTCTATACGCAGTCCGAGGGTGAAGCAAACCTTCGAAAATATAGGTTATCCTAAGAATATATCGAAGGTGTTGGGTGAGTTGTGCTGCAGGCGCCGGCATCTGCCGCAAGGAGCGTCCACCAGTCCGGCATTGAGTAATATCATTGCTTATGAGATGGATCGGAAACTGGCGGTGATGGCAGAGGAATTCGGGCTGGCTTATACTCGCTATGCCGACGACCTTACCTTTTCGGGCGATGTTTTTCCGAAAGAACAGGTGCTTGTCCGGGTCAAAGAAATCATCAGGGAAGAGAAGTTTGAGCCGAATCACGAGAAAACCCGTTTCCTGAATGAGTATGACAGGAAGATTATCACAGGTATCTCTGTCAGTTCGGGTGTGAAGCTGACCATCCCTAAAGCCAGAAAACGGGAGATTCGCAAGAATGTCTATTTCATTCTGACAAAAGGGCTGGCAGAACATCAGCGAAGAATCGGCTCTCATGATCCTGCCTATCTGAAGCGGTTGATAGGAACGCTTTGCTATTGGCGTTCCATAGAACCGGACAATACTTATGTATCCGATTCTATTGCTGCTTTGAAACGCTTGCAAAAGGGGGATTGACAGATGGCGACGATCGGTTGTGTTTCACATGCTGTGCTGTCTTAACCGATGATTGTTATCCGTCCGCTTTCCACTTTAGCGTACTTTCTTTTCACTGCCTCCTGAATGCCTCTTTGCATGGATGCTTCGATGTTTGATCCCATACGGGGGAATCCGAATAGTTTGGCACAGGCTTTGGCCAGGTCCGGAAGGGGCAGGCTGACGGAGTCGGTCAGTACGTATTTCACTGCATTTGCGATTTCTTCCGGGGGCAGGTCTGTAGCTGCACGATTGGAATCGGTACGAAACTGTGAATAAGTTCGGTACTGTGCTTCGTCCAGCCACAGGAAGTCGATCCCGTTATGTCTGCTACGGTAAAAGTTCAGCCTGCGTATAAGGGCATCCAGGTGAGAACCGGTTTGGGACATGCGTGATATTCCCCATGCAGCGTTTATCTTTTGGCAGATCAGGGATTGGCTGATCGGGGCTTCGTTTTCCATGATTCTTTTGATTTGAGAGAGGAGTATAGGGATACTTCTTTCAAAAAAGAAATCTGTTGCTTGGTATTGCCCTGCGGTTAATGCAGTTTCCTGATACACAACTTTTCGTTTTTTGTATCTGTCTTCTTTGATGGCGGCGGCAAGACTGAATGCGAGTTGTTTTTTGGAGATGGCAGGATATGCCGCTTTGAGAATCTCCGGTTTCGCCGTGTCTTTTTGTTCTTCCGTCCGGACAGTTTCTTCTTCGTTCTCCTGATTGCTGTCCGCATGCTGTGAGATTCTTCTTCGTAGGGTTGCAATTACTTCATCTGGTTTTTCCCACCAGTCCATCGTCCATATACGGCAGATGTCCCATCCAAGCGCTTTCAGTACATTGTTTTGAACAATTTCCCGGTCGCGCGCTGTTTTGGTACGTTTGTAGTTCTTTCCGTCACAAATGATACCTAACCGGTAACTGGACGGATTTTGAGGATCGACAATACCTATATCGATCTTATATCCGGAGCAACCTATATCCGTATGCACGGTATATCCTAAAGAACGCAGCTTGTCGGCAATAATCTTCTCGATGGAAGTCTCTTCATCCGGGAGATAGATATTGCTGGAGGTATTCAGCGGGTGTTTCATCCCTTTCTCCGCATATTCAAGAAAACGTTTTAGTCCGGCTACTCCGATGGAGGAGGTCCGGTTTAAATCAATCATATCCGATCTCAGTGTGGAGAAGATGATCATTTCATATCGGGCACGGGAGACGGCTACGTTCAGTCGTCTTTCACCTCCCGCCCGGTTCAACGGACCGAAGTTCATGCTGACGCGCCCTTCGGCATCCGGGCCATAACCGACAGAGAACAGTATTACATCCCGTTCGTCTCCCTGCACATTTTCGAGGTTTTTGATAAACAGAGGCTCTTCACATTCCAGTGCAAAGGTTTCCAGTTCGGGGTGGAAGATGAAGAGATCGGATAATAAATCTTCAATCAATGCCTGCTGGACTACGCTGAAAGTGACTACGCCTATACTCTTCTTTCTTAACTCTTCGCTTCTTAGCCTCCTTGCTATTTCGTCTACTACGGCTTGTGCTTCCGCTTGGTTCTGGCGTGATTTTCCTTTGTCATAATAACCGTCGACAGCAATCCTTCTTACTTTCGACTCGATATTGTCCGGAGACGGGAAAGTCATAAGTTTATTGTCGTAGTATTCGGAGTTACTGAAAGCAATCAGGCTTTCGTGTTTGCTCCGATAATGCCACAGCAGGTATTTGGAAGGGATTGACAGGGCGAGGCAGTCGTCAAGAATACTTTCCAGATCCTCCATCTCGATATTGTCTTCGTCAACGGTATTGACGGAGAAGAAGCTGGTGGGCGGCATCTGCTTGGGGTCGCCTACGATGACCACATTCTTTCCCCGGGCGATGGCGCCTACTGCTTCGTAAGTCGGCATCTGTGAAGCTTCGTCGAAGACGATCAGATCGAACTTCTCTGCATCGGTGTCAATATATTGGGCAACAGATATGGGACTCATCAACATGCAGGGACACATACGTGGCAATAAGGTCGGAATCTGGTCGAATAGTTTCCGGATGGATATGCCGCGCGCATTGTTGCGTATGTTCTTTTGCAATATTCCGACCTCTGAGCTCTGGATAGCTTCGTGGGTAAAGGATGGAATGTTGGACGCCAGTTTGGCAAACAACTCCTTCTTGGTAATGTTCTCAAAGTTGGCGGATACTTGTTTGTATTTGGCTATAATATCGTTGAATATCTTGCCGTTGAATAATTCCAGTGTCGGTTCTTTGCCAATGATATAGCGAGTGGCGGTTTGGTAGAAACTTTTGCGGAAGCCACTCAGGAGCAGGTTTGTAGGGATATTCTTTTCCTTATACTTTTCTGCGATAAATCCGAGGCCCAGTTCGTTCAGTTTGCCTGAAGCTTGCTGCCATTGATACCAGTCTTTGAGTTTATCCAGATTCTCTTTCCATGTTCCGGCTTTCTGCAAAGCGATGTTTGTCCAGTCGGCAGAGTTTGCGTAAAGTGACTCTGCGGCTATACCCAAAGTGCCGGAGAGCTGTTGCTCGGTGGCTGTAAGCGCTTCGGACAGCTGATACAATTCATTGAGGGAGTGGGAATGAATATCTTTGAATGTCCGGATACCTTCCGTCAGTTGCAACGCTAAGTTCTGTTTGATCCGGGATGTTTTTGCCACATCTTTCGAATAACTTAGCAACAGGGAATGGAGGGAAGACATTTCACAGATAATCTGATTGATCGTTTCCCATTCTTCGTCCCTCCCGAATCTTCCGAACAGAGAAGGTAGCTTGGCGACGTATTTGTCTGTAAATTCCAGTTCTTCCCGATAACGGATGACCTGATGGAGCAGAGGGTTGACGGCTTCCCGCTTTACCGGTCTCAGAGCATACGCACGAAGCTCCTTGATAATCTTCCTTTGTCCGAAATATCTAGGGAGGAACCATTGGGCGGATACACGATTCCATTCGGCCAACATAGGACCGGCATTTATTTTTAGGATATCTTTGGTGAATCCGTTTTCTATTGCTGCTTTGACTTCGTCGCGTTTCTTGCCGTGTTCCGCGACTTTCCGGTACTCTTCCAGTGTTTCATTCAATAAAGGAGTGGTCAGCAGTTCGGGCGTGAGTTCCGGAATATCGAGTATCTTTCGGATAATGGCGGCGATTATTTCGAAATCCTTGCGGGTAGGATGAATATCCGTGTCTTTCAGTAAAACGGAAAAGACGGATAGTTTCAATTGTATGGCAGTCAGCAAGCCGATGAAAGTCGTGAGCGTTTGTGCCGCTTCTTCTTTGAGGGCAGACGAATATTCGTGAATAGTGATTCCTGTCAGCGGATGAAGATACGGGTGTCCGCAGGCATTGGCAGTTCTTACCAAAGACTCGACGGCATCTTCCCAATGTGAGAATTTATCTTTATCCAATGTATTCAGATAAGATAATGGAATATGGAAGTAAGGCTCGGTATCTATGGACTGGTAATGGATGATAGCATCATACAGCGAAAGTCCGAAAGGATATTCCTTGTGTAAGGCTTCGATATACTTATTGAGTTCTGTCCGTAACAGAAGCAGACGTTCGGCCTCTTTCCGGAACTCTTCGGGAGCGGTTTGCCGGATGATTTCACTTGTTGCTTTGAGTTGCGAGATAACGGTGGACTTCTTCGTCTTGTTGGAGTGAATTTCCAGACAGAACGGGGCAAGTCCTATGGCTGCCAGCCTGTTTTGGACGACGGAGAGGGCTGCCATCTTTTCGGCAACAAACAATACGCGTTTCCCTTTATAAAGTGCATTGGCGATAATGTTCGTGATTGTCTGGGACTTTCCGGTTCCCGGAGGTCCGTGCAGGATAAAAGTCTTGTCGTGTACAGCCTCGTAGATTGCTTCCAGCTGAGACGAATCGGCAATGATGGGCAGTACGATATCTGCCGGAGATAACTGTCGGTCCAAGTAGGTGGCATCCATCTCCTCCGTGACTGCATCCCATTCGATCTTTCCGTTGATGAGGCTGGAGACGATTTTGTTTTGGACCAGTTTGGGAGCATTGTTGTGGATGTCGTTCCACATGATGAACTTGTTGAACGAGAAGATACCCAGAATAGCCTGTTCTTCCACATCCCATTTACGCTGATTCTTGATGCAATGCCGGATGATGGAGTAAATCAGCTTGACGTTGACTCCACTTTCGTCAGCCGGAAGCGGATCGAGTCCCGGCACGGAGATACCGAAGTTTTGGCGAAGCATTTCCAATAAGGTAATGTTCATCATCGTTTCCTCTTCCCGCGAACGAATCACATACCCTTTGGCGGCTGACTTGCGAATGATTTCAACCGGCAGCAGCAATATCGGTGCATAGCGGGGACGTTCGCTGGAGGGAGTTTCGTACCATTTCAGAAGACCGAGAGCCAGGTAAAGCGTGTTGGCCCCGTTCTCTTCGATAGAGGTACGGGACGAACGGTACAGGTGGGTCAGTGCCTTACCTAAATCATTCTCCGGTAAATAAAAACGTAACCTTTTCTGTGAAAGCTCCGAATTTACAAAATCGGTAATCGGATCAGATGCCGGTATGGATGAGTAGATGCCAAATTCCATTACCGGGTTTTCCCATTCGGCTGGACGGTGGAGGATACGAAATTCATCCCCTTCCGCTAACGCATCTTCCAGACAGGCAAGGTTTGCCGGAATCAGCTGAAGCGTGTTTTTGGTAATCCGGATGTTCAGCAAGTTGTTGCGCAAACTTAGATCCAGTAGACTTCTTTCCCAAAGCAGTTGCTTGGTGAGAACCGGTTGGGTTTCGCTGCCCGACAAGTCATACGGATTCACGCTTTGCGGGGTAGCATGCGTTGTATTCCTATAAAGATCCTCTTCCTTTTCTTCTTTTATTTCCCAGATTTGTCCGTTTAACACCCGCTGGGGGATAGGGCGGATTCCCGAATGTCTGGCTCTTCTGACATCGATTGCAAGGATGAAATTTCCCGAATCGCTTAGTTTGCCGTCGGCACTTTTCACAGCATTGTCGAAACCGGTATTGTACCCCATACTCATGCAGGTGGTTTCTACCAGAGTGATGTCATAGATTCCTTCGGCTGTCCGTTTAGTCAGTAAAGATACATCATCGATGGTAGCGTCCGGAAAGGTTTCCGACACCAGCCAGCCACCAGCAAAAGCATGTCCTTTGGTGATGACGATGAGAGCATTCAGTCCTATGGATTCGAGACAGGAAGCGTATAGCAATGCCATGTCGAGACAGGTTCCGAGCTTTTGTGCCAGTATGGAATCTGTCAGGCGGACACGCTGCCCGTGTTCTTCAAAACTGGCAGGAACAGTACTGTAGATAATCTGCTGTTCGGTGAGGGCGGTGTAGATAGCTGCCATTTGCTTTCTCACACGGTCCGGGTTACGGCTTTGATATTCGTCCAGCGACGGTGTTCCGGTCCATTGTTCCAGAATGGCGGCGGCCCTTTTGATAACAGGAGCAAGCACGGCATGATTGGGCGTGATGAATGCAGCCAGCATTTCGGGGAATATATTGATTCCGCCCCATTGGTCGTATGCCAGTATGTCGATAGGATATGTCTGGGTAAAGATCAGTTCCGCTTCGGAGCGGATTTCTATTTTCAGGCTTCCGGACATACGCTCGGTCAGTTGGGCGAAATAATTGGCGGACAGGACAAGGCTGAATGACTGCAGGCACACGGAATCATTGGCAGGAATTGCTTCTACAGCCACAGGGGTGATATTGCCGAAGTCGGGTTCGGCAGTTATTAGCACCTGAATGTCTCTGAATGGCTCGGACGTCATGTTTTCAATCGAAAGCCGGTGGATGACCGATACTTTATTTTGCTGCATCGCGAAGTTTATAAGTGGCAGATAATCAAACTGCACCTTGATTTTGTCCAATGTTCCGTTCATGTCCGTAGTAATATAATGTTAGATTTGCAATATTACAAAAAATACGAATATGTTCCTCTTTTCTTTTGCTATTCTTTTGTCGGTCAAGAAAATATTTCTACCTTTGCGCCCGATTTATAGATAATATAATGTCTTATTCAATTAAAGTATTAAACAATTTATTTATTAATGGAAAACTTAAAGAACGTAGCTCCTATTGAAGACTTCAACTGGGATGCTTATGAAAACGGTGAAGCTGTAACAAGCGCAAGCCACGAAGAACTTGAAAAAGCTTACGACGGTACGCTTAACAAGGTGAACGACCGTGAGGTTGTTGACGGAACCGTAATCGCAATGAACAAGCGTGAAGTAGTTGTGAACATCGGTTACAAATCAGACGGTATCATTCCTTTGAATGAGTTCCGTTACAATCCGGATCTGAAGGTGGGTGATACTGTAGAAGTATACATCGAAAACCAGGAAGACAAAAAAGGACAACTCGTTCTGTCACACAGAAAAGCCCGCGCTACTCGTTCTTGGGATCGCGTTAACGCTGCTCTGGAAAATGAAGAAATTATCAAGGGATTCATCAAGTGCCGCACAAAGGGTGGTATGATCGTAGACGTATTCGGAATCGAAGCATTCTTGCCGGGTTCTCAGATCGACGTTAAACCGATCCGTGACTATGATGTATTCGTTGGCAAAACAATGGAATTCAAAGTGGTTAAGATCAACCAGGAATTCAAAAACGTTGTTGTATCTCACAAAGCTCTTATCGAAGCTGAACTGGAACAACAGAAGAAAGAAATTATCGGCAAGCTCGAAAAAGGACAGGTTCTTGAAGGAACTGTTAAGAATATCACCTCTTACGGTGTGTTCATCGACTTGGGTGGCGTAGACGGTTTGATCCACATCACAGACCTTTCCTGGGGCCGCGTTAGCGATCCGAAAGAAGTGGTTGAACTGGATCAGAAGCTCAACGTTGTTATCCTTGACTTCGATGACGAAAAGAAACGTATCGCTCTTGGCTTGAAGCAATTGACTCCGCACCCATGGGATGCACTTGACACTGACTTGAAGGTAGGTGACAAGGTGAAAGGTAAAGTTGTTGTGATGGCTGACTACGGTGCATTCATCGAAATTGCTCCAGGCGTAGAAGGTCTGATCCACGTATCAGAAATGTCTTGGAGCCAGCACCTGCGTTCTGCTCAGGACTTCATGAAGGTGGGCGACGAAGTAGAAGCTGTAGTCTTGACTTTGGACCGCGAAGAACGTAAGATGTCTTTGGGTATCAAACAACTGAAACAAGAT
>ENA-OPVG01000655-OPVG01000655.1-human-gut-metagenome-genome-assembly--contig:-NODE-655-length-29423-cov-2.084241_pt1 | contig 29423 bp, 26 predicted proteins | sample MGYA00241093_ERZ501975 | MGnify/ENA primary metagenome ERZ501975 (study PRJEB25962, sample SAMEA2042993) | human gut metagenome | biome: human gut; feature: human-associated habitat; material: faeces... | reverse complement strand
TTCAGCCACCATCGCAAGCACCGGCAGCATCGCCTGGGTATCCATCCCTCTCGCCTGGCTGCTATCACCGGCTTCCAGCCGTTTTATCTTCTGCATCCTTCGATCACATCCTTTGCTGTCACCGCATCCGGATACCATTTGCGTGCCATCCGGTTGGCGGCCGTAGTATAAAAACTGTTTCCTGCAAAAAAAACCCGCGCCGGTGCACTCGTCACCACACTTCCGTGGAAGAATAATGCACAGGTATCCCCGTATTCTGCGCAGAATTCGATATCGTGGGAAACCATCAGGATCGTCTTCCCTTCCGCCGTCAGTCCTTTCAGGATCTGTGCCAGTTTCTTCTTATAAAATCCATCCAGCCCCTTTGTCGGTTCATCCAAAAGGATGATCTCCGGGTCAAGCAACAGCACTTTCGCCAGGGCGGCCCGCTGCTGTTCCCCGCCGGATAAGTCATACGGGTGACTTCCCAGCAGATGCCTGATCTCTGTCTTTTCGATGACATCCCGCAGATGTTCGGTATCCCCGGACATCTCCCGCAGGTCTTTTTCGACCGTATCCTTGACAAACAGACTCTGCGGATTCTGCGGGAGGATACCGAGAAGTTTTCCATAAAGTTCGCTCTCCCGGTAGGTTCCCAGTTCCTTTCCGTTTAGAAAAAGTTTGCCGCGGTAGGGCTTCTTGATCCGTCCCAGGAGGCGCAAGGTCGTACTCTTTCCGGTTCCGTTGCCGCCGAGCAGACAGTACAGTTCGCCTTTTTGTACTTTCAGGTTCAGGTCGCGCACCACATCCGGGAGTTCCTTTTCATACCGGAACCATACGTCCCGGGCTTCCAGGACAGTCTGTGGCTGCTGATCATCAGATCCCTTTACTGATTTTTTTGAAAATAATCCGAAGAGAGAGGTTTTTCTGCCTTTCACTGGGGTATCGACCGTTTCCGATTCCTGTGTATCCGACAGTTTTTCAGCTAATTCTCTATCCCTGTCATCTGACATTTTTTCAACTGTTTCTGCCTGGTTCTTGCAAATGCTTTCGGAAGTTTTCTTTTCCTCTCTCCACTCTTCCAGCCACTCTCTCCCTTCCCTGACCGTCACCGGACTATCGCCCTCTCCGGACAGTTCCTCAAAGATCCGCATCGGGACAGGCATCGCCTGGAACATATCATTCTCCCGGATGAACGCCGGCAATTTTTCCGGTGCATCCAGAGCCAGAATCCCGCCGTTTTCCATCACCAGTACCCGGTCAGCATACGCCAGGACTTCCTCTAACCGGTGTTCGATCAAAAGGATCGTCGTTCCCAGTTCCGCATTGATCTTCCGTAGCGTTGCCAGAAAGTCGCCCGCCGCCAGGGGATCGAGCTGCGAGGTCGGCTCATCCAACACCAGAAGATCCGGCTGCATCGCCATCACCGCCGCCAGATTTAACAGCTGCTTTTGCCCGCCGGACAACTCCTCCACATTTTTCTCAAACCAGGTCTGGATCCCGAAAAAGCTTGCCATCTCTGCCACCCGGAGCCGGATCGTACCCGTCTCATATCCAAGGTTTTCCAGTCCAAATGCCAGTTCATGCCATACTTTATCTGTCACCAGCTGATTGTCCGGACTCTGGAGCACATAGCCGATCCGCGCTCCCGTACGGACACGGTGTCCAGCTCCCTACCCTCAAATAGGATCTCTCCTCTCCGTTCCCCATACGGGGCCATCGCTGTCTTAAAGTGCCGCAGGAGTGTGGATTTGCCACAGCCCGACTTGCCACAGACCACCAGAAACTCCCCCTGTTTCAGGGAAAAGTTCAGATCCACAAGGGCCGGAATTTTCTGATCCGGATAAGTAAATGTCAGATTTCTGATCTCAAAGAACGCCATTTTCTGTCCTCCGCTATATTTAATATCAGGGGCAGCATACATAAGATTCCATACAAGATATATAAAATTAATGCCCCCGCTGTTGTCTCATTCATGATAAAAACCGGGAAATACAGGATCTTCAGTTTTCGAAGGTGCATGCAGAATAACAATGTTCCAAATACTCCCAATAAAAATGCCAGTAACATCCCGTCCCTCCGGTCAAACCGGTAGATACTGAAATTCGTCCTCCCGCGAAGCCCGTAAGCCCGGGATTTCATCGAATCCGCCGTCTCCACACTGTTTTCCAGTGCCCAGGTTGTCGTGATCGAGAGGATTTTCAAGCCATGTGCCGCCCGCTGGAAGATATTCCCGTTATTTACATTTCTTCCGATACACTGCTGGGCTTCCGCCACCCGCTTGATCTGCCCCGTAAACCGTGGCACAAATCGCAGGGTCATCGATAACAGCAGCGAAAACGCCGGGATCACCTTCCCGAACAGGTACATGAACTTGTCCGAAGTCATCACCTCATGGAAGACGGAAAACCATGAGATCACCCCCGCCAGCATCAGCCCCGAAGCCAGACCGTAGACGATCGACTCCAGTGTGACGGGATTTCCGTCTTTTAAGTAAAAGAGCATCGTTGCCCCCGCATGGGAGAACAGCGGGTTGGCAGCTGCCGCCAGGAGACAGACCGGCAGCATCCCCAGCAGGAACACCTTTACGGTTTTTCTCCCTTTCAGATAAATGGAATAACTCACCGAGCCGATCAGCGATAACGCTAAAAATACTGGATGCATATAAAACATCGACAGCCCGATGACGATCACAAAATAAGTAAAATTAATCAGTGGATGATACCCTGAAAAAGTATCCATTCTTTTCTCCTTGTCCATACGTTTACACTTTACGCATCCGTCTGGTAACATTCCATGTATACTTCTATTCCTTTTCACGGTATACGTAAAATACAGTTTTAGGCGTCCCAGAATCCGGGGCGCCTAATCCTTTCCATCTTCAGTTAAGACATGCCTGCTCCCAGGTCTCTTCCCAGGTCACAGGTATAATGCCATTCGATGTTGTCCCCGTCCTGTACCTGGTAACGGCTGCATCCATAGTTTGGATACCAGCCATTCACCTCATACATCCAGCCGGACCACTGCCCGCAGTCCTTCTCATACAGGTTATTGATGCCCTGCACATAAGCACTGTTGTACATGGCGGTAAACTCGGATTCCATCTGGATTCGGTTGTTCTTCATCTCCCGCTGCAGGATGTCATATACTGACTCTCCTTCGGAAAATGTCACGGTCTTCGGACCGTAGATCACACCGTTTGACGGAACCCAGTCCGCCTTACCCTCTGTAAGGTCGCCCATGTTGTTGAGAATCGTGGAACACTCCACATACAGGGTACAGGTCAGCTGTTTGCTGCTGTCCACGGTCTGATCCTGCGGTTCCACCGGATCCGGTTTTCCCTCCGGGATCGGATCGGTATAGTAGTTGTCCGCACTGGCTTCCTCACCGGAAGAAGTGCTTCCATTCCCGTTCGTTCCGTTGCTCTCTGTACCGTCTGCATCTTCTGTGTCTGAGTTTTTGGAGTCTGAGTTTTTGGAGTCGGATTTCTTAGAAGAAGAACTCTTTTTCTTATATTTACTCAGATCTTCTTTTTCCTCATCCGATCCATAATGCTCATCTACATACTCTTCATCAATGTACTCAGGTTCCTTGTCACTGTTGTCTTCTTTGACTTCTGACGAATCTTTGGTGTTTCCATCATCTGCTGAATCTTTCGCAGCGGCGATCACTGTCGGATCCGCCGAAGCCTGTTCTTCCTTTACTGCGCTGGTCTGGCAGCTGCAAAACAGCAGTGCCAGAACCAGCAGAAGGCAGAGTCCTATGCTTTTCGTTTTCCGCTTCATTTTCCTCCGTCCTTCCTGTCTTTTCCTTTGGAAAGATCCGGTTTTCCCTTTTCTTTCCGTTTGTTATATACAACCACTCCAATAGCCGCACAGCATACCAGGGCGATCAGTCCGATCAGCATCCAGCGTACCATAGCGGTCTTTTTCTCCGCTGTCGTTGCACCGGTATCCGTATCGTCCCCGTTTCCAAGAACGACCGTTTCCTCCGATGCATCCCACGGCACATCTTCCGCCGTATCCGATGCGTCTTCGATCTCCTGTTTTTCTGCATCCGTACTCTCATCCAGGGATGCTGCCAGGGCACGTTTTGCGATGAAATAGTGGCCGTCTTCCTTCAGGGTGAACTCCATCTCGCCGTCTTTGACCGATACCTTCTTGACATATTCCGCCTTCCGGTTCTCCGGATCGTACGAAAACAGTAACAGGTCATCGTCATCAAGTTCGGTCTTCAGTGTCACAAGCATCTGTCCCGGGAAAGTGCCGGAACCTTCGGTACACAGGATCAGCGGTTTGACCGCCAGCTGTTCGATATCATCCTTGTACTTGCAGTCCGACTGCAGCTTATATGTCCAGTCTTTGGTCAGCTTCACATCCTCACCGTTGATGGTCAGAGTATAGGATACGGAATCGGAGATCTTACCACTGGCCTGCAGGTTCTCGTCTTTTCCTTTGATACTTTTCAGTTCTTTGGAAGTGATCTTTCCTTTGGTCTTTGCCTTTGCGGTGTCAGAGAGACTGCTGTTTTTACTGCTCTTTTTACTGCTGCTTTTTACACCGGCACTGTTCTTTCCGGATACGGAAGATGCCCTGCCCCTGCTCTGGATCGATGCAATAGAGGTACCGCCGGTATGACTGCTCTTTCCGCTTTTCGAAGATGCGATCGTACCCACTTTGGTCCCCTGACCGTCTGTGGAGGTGTCCTCCCCCACCTTCGGAGCAGTTCTTGCCAGCCAGTAGCGTCCTCCGGTTGTCACACTCATTTTGAGTTTTCCGGAAGAAACGGTTGCCGTCTTTGCACTCTGGATCGTCAGCTTGTCCGGGTTCAGCCAGTACAGGTTCCAGCTTCCGTCCTTCACACCGGTCTTTACAGACAGTGTGACCGTACCGTTCATGCTTCCGCTCTGAGCGAATTCCACCTGGGCCTGTGTACCACTGATGGTGTTGCTTCCGGTACCGATCTTGATTCCGGCTTTCACATCACCGGCTTTCTTTACGTTTTTTCCGTCCCAGGTCAGCGTATAAGTACTTCCGCCGGACAGAGTGCCCGTATAGGTAAATGCTTCCTTCGTCGCCATCAGGTTCTCGAATACCTTTTTCGGTATGATCCCGTTATCCAGAGACTCGATCACATCAGCGGCTTCCAGAAGACTCTCCCCGTTCTTTAACAATTTGCGCTCGTCCTCCCGGAGTGCACCGTACCGGCTCATCAGTTTTTTCACCGTGGCCGTATCATCCTGACAGATCCGCAGCGGATCCACCTGGTTCCAGATATCCTTATCCAGGGCATCCACCAGCTTCTGCCGTGCGGCGATGTCACCGAGGTAACCGTTCAGGGTTTTGGAAAGGGATTCTTTTTTGTCCCACTCTCCAAGAGTATCCAGTTCCAGCAGGTACTGGTTTACCAGGTCTTTGTCACCGATCTTTACCGGTGTGGCGATGGCAGCCACTTTCTTTTCCAGTGCGCTGCGCTTCTCTTCCAGTTTCTTTTCTTCTTCTTTTTTCAGATCCTCCAGTTTCTGAACCAGTGCTTCCAGCTTATCTGCGTTGGTCACCTGACTCTTTTCTTTGTCGGTCAGCTTATCATACGCTTCCTTCACGGAAGTTACGGTATCGGCATCTTCCAGTGTCAGCTTGTCCGCATCCGGCAGATTGTCGATCCGGTTGATGATCGCTTTCGTTTCCGCATCGGCAGTGGTGTGCACCGTCAGTTTCCGGTTTTCTGTAGTTCCATCCCGTTTTGTGACTGCAATATCCAGTTCCGTTCCGTCTGTGACTGCGATCTCACCCTCTACCGGTGTACGACCATCTGATCCACGGAGTCCGCTCTTGTAAGTTTTTCCATTCACCGTCACAACTGCCGCGTCATAATTGCCGATCGGAAGGTTGGTAAGGGTCAGTTTCCTGACATCTGCTCCCACATACAGGTCAGTTTCCGTACCGGCATCTGCGGTAAATACACTGCCATTATCTGCCTGTGCCACATACTGAGTGGTGTTGGCGGTGGAGCGGAAATCAAAGAGATTGATGCCCTGCTGATACAGGCGGTAAGCTGCGATGGCCTCCATCGCCTGATCGGTCGGCATAATGTCTGATTCATTCCTGCTCGTACTACCTTTATCCTTATGGAAAAAACCACCTGTTTGGCTATTGTAATATTTCATCAGACCATCCAACGGATTTTTCCCACTGGATGCATTTGTCACTGTTGTCGGATCAATCCCCATAGAAGTGAGCGCAATAATTACCTGTGCAGTAGATTCGCAGTTATAATCACTACCGGATGCATAATCTCCATCTTCTGAAATTTCATCTCTTAACACTTTCAGCGCACGGTCTAATGTTGCCTGAACATCCGGATTTTCTGACGCATGGGGAGCAAGTGCATAGACAACCATTGCTGTAATATCCACTTCCAGTGTTCTGGCTGTATCGTTCATTGACCAGCCGCCACCAGGCACTTCTTTTTTAAGGATATCGTTGATCAGTTTTTCCCTTGTATACTCTGCTTCTGCAGGCACTTCATATCCATTGGAATCCAGAGCCAGCAATGCCCACGCAGCACCGTTCATTCCCTGATTGCTTGGATCACCTGCCAGACAGTTATACGTTCCATCCGCGATCAGATCATGTCCGCCCACATTCGTCGGATCCCCGCCTGCCGCCAGCACAGCCATCGTCAGACGGTGCCATTCGGTCGGTGTATTGGTGCTGAGCCCTGTCGATGGATTTTTATCATAAGCTCCTTTTACATAAGTATTTGCACGCGTTAAAAATGCATCGTAATTTTCCTGGATTCCCAGCCGTCTCAGGAACACTACCGTCCAGTCTGTATTTGTACTGCTGACGTTTCCCAGAAACTCATCTGTAAAAACAGTTCCATTCGTTCCCTGCTTCCAGCTGACGGTCTTAGAAATCACGGTGCCCAGATCATAAGAAGATGCTGCACGCACCTCTCCATTTGCATCCTGATCTGCCGTGCCGTACAGTTTCAGTTCTTCGTCTTCCTTCCAGGAATCCCCGGAGGCTTCTGTTTTTTCTTCTGCTGTCTCCGGAACAGATATTTTTTCATCTTTTCCCGTACCGACAACTTCTGTCTCTTCCGGCGCTTCCGTTGCCTGTGGAGTATCAGTTTCCGCAGTGTCTGTATTTCCGGTAACCACCGGTTCTTCTGTCGGATCAGCAGTACCCTCCACGGTCTCTGTTTCCGCCGCTTCCGCTACTTTTGCTGAAAATTCCTCAGAAACAGTCTGAGCCCGGACTGTAGCCGGGCAAAGACTGAGAACCATGGTAGCCGCCAGAAAAAGACTGATGACTTTATTTTTCATTACTCTTCCTCCGTAACTCCTGTGATTCTTTTTTTCTTTTTATAATAGAGAACGATCCCTGCAAGTACGCCTGTCGCTGTGATCAGTCCTGCGATCGGGAAGAGGATATCGGTATCATCTCCTGTCTTCGCACTTGTGACTTTTCCAGTGCCGGATACCGCAGTGGTTCCGTTTCCAGTTCCTGTGCTTCCACCACCCAGGTTGCCATTGGTAACCGTTCCGGCAGAACCACCATTATTGCTGCTTCCGTTTCCTGTGCTTACTGTGGATGCAGGTACAACCACACCGAAAGATCCGGTACTATTTGCTGTTACGCTTAAGATACTATTGCTTACAGTTCCGCTTAGGGTTTCGATCTTGCCGTTACCTTCGTGCAGTACACTTAAGGTCTGTCCGTTATAGGAGGTTCCCACCTGGAAGTTCACGGTAAGTTTGTCGTTCCATTCCACTTCTTTACCGTCCTTGTACAGTGTTACATCGTACAGGCGGATCAGGGCTTCTTTGGAACTGATCATGTTCTGCATCTGTTTTACCACATCATCGTCTGCTTTCAGAGCGGTCAGGCGCAGTTCATAACCGGAGAGTTTTCCGGTTACGGAAACCGGATAATTCTGATAGGTCAGTGTTACGCTGTCCTCGTCCTCATCCTGCTTCGGATCATCCGATGGAGATGGGTTCGGGGTAGGTGTCGGATTCGGTGTTACCTCTTCCAGACGTTTAATCTCTGCCTCACGCTCTTCCAGTGCTTTTACTGTGTCTTCAGATACATATTGTTTCTGCGTATCACTTAAATTGTCATACGCATATCTTGCTGCTTCTACAGCGGTCTTATCAGACAGCCGCAGATCTTTGACAGACGGAAGCCTGTTGATCTGGTCAGTTACCTTCTTCGCAGCTTCCACATCTTTCTGAAGCCATCCGATCTGGTTTTCTGCTACCAGAAGATCACTCAGAAGTCCACTTTCTGTCAGTTTCTGTTTCTGCTCATCATTCAGGGCCTCGTAAGCATCACGGGCTGCCTGTACCTGGTCAGCATCTTCTACTGTCAGGTCATCGATAGCCGGGATATCCTCGATCAGTCCTGCCACATAGTCAATTTCTTCCTGTAATGTTTTCAGACGTTCTTCCGCATCTGTCAGTTTCTTCAGCATATCCTCTGAAATCCGTCCCTGCAGATTTTCATCTTCGTACATATCTTTCAGCGCATCGTAAGCATCGCGTGCTTCTGTGACTGCTGTCTGATCCCGGAACATGACATCATCTTTGTCCGGAAGTTCATTCAGCAATGTATTGACCTTATCCACTTCCTTCTGCTTATCATCTTCCTCAATCAGTGCATGCAGCTGTTCAATCACTTCACTCAGCTTCTTGACACTATCCGGTGATGTTTCTTCCAGAACCCCTTTCTGCTCTTCACTCAGGGCATCGTAATGGGCTTTGGCATTCTCAATCGCTTCCCTGTCATTCAGCGTTATATCACTTGCGGATGGAAGTTCTTCGATCTCCTTGATCAGTTTTGTAATTGCCTCTGCATCCAGAAGTTTTGCCATCTGTTCTTCTGCACTTACCAGTTTACCTTTCGTCTCGTCCGATACATACGTTTTCTGATCATCGGTCAGTTTACTGTACGCATCTCTTGCTTCATCGATCTGGGTTTCATCGTTCAATGTCAGATCTTTTACATCTGGAAGAGCCTTGATCTTCTCCGTTACCTCTTCGGCTGCTTTCTGATCAGCTGCTACCTTTTTCAGTCTTGCAAGCTCTTTTTCTGCATCTTTCAATGTCTGGTAATTATCCACGTAACGTTTTTCTTCCGGACTCAGCTGCTCATACGCGTCTCTGGCTGCTGTGATCTTTTCCTCACACTCATCGGTCAGTTCGATCGGATCACCAATCTGATTAATCTTGGCAACCACTTTGCTTGCGTTGTCTCTTGCACCAGGCGTTTCGTCTAATGCTTCCAGCCATTTGTTCCAGGTAGATACATTACCGGTTCCTACGTAATTACCATTCTTATCCAGCATATCAGCCTGTTCACTCTGGTAATCATCCACATAATGCCAGATGATCTCATCCCCTGAGTCCACATAACAGTTCTTGAGTCCATCACTTGGATGCACACCATTAACCGTATACATCCAGCCGGAGTTTTTACCGTTGTCTTTCTCTCTCAGTTCATATCCACCGTAGGTTTCCGGTGCCGTGATCGCACTGATATAGTTCTTTTCCAGTCCTTCATAAGAAAGTCCGGCTTCCTTCAGTGCGGCCTCGAAGACCTGACCAACGGTTACATCATTTCCGTCAAAGGTATAGGTTCCGGTTGCGATCCATGTCGTATATGCATGTACCGCTTCGTTGTCACTTCCTTCTGTTCCGTGTTTGGTATCACCGATCAGACGGAAAGTTACCTCTGTCTTGGTCGGATCTGCTGATGAAGTATCCGGTTTCTTAACATTGATCGCACTCAGTGTCGCAGTAAGAATGTTATGACCATCCTCATCTTTCTTCACAGCTGTAAAATAGTGTGTTCCCAATGTCAGTGTACGGGTGTCGATCTTCACAATTCCGTTTTCATCGGTTGTAACAATCGCTTCTCCATCTGGCGTTGTTACCGGGGTATCACCATCGTAGATTTCTGCTCCCTGTATCGTTGTTGCCGTTCCATCGCTTTCGTGTACATCAGCTCCACTCAGAAGCAGTTCCATACTCTCTCCCCGTGTCACTTCCCCGTTTTCCGGTGACAGCCATGCATGCTGCATACCGTTCCATCCGGAGTTATAGAACAGTTCAATCTTATCCTTATCACTAACCAGTGTGTTCGCCGGGTCGCTGCACTCGATACCGTTGACCTTGCATACCCATCCTGCTTTCTTTCCATTGCTTTCTGTAAAGGAATCGTCTACAAGAACGAATTTGCCACGGTAACACTCGAATTCCGTTCCGCTTGCTTTCGCTGCATCCAGAAGCGCATGCAGGACGGTATAACCTCCATGGTTGTACTGCACATAACGGTTTGCTGCCAGATCCTCTGCCGTCTGCTGGATCTCAACATCCCTGGTCGGACAGAATACGGTGCTCTGACCTGCAAGCTGTACGGATACCGTTCCACTCTGTTCCGGAACTTTTTCCAGATCTGTCACGCTGATCACCTGATTTGGCTCTTCGTCAGTCACTTTAAAGTTGTCAGTCTTGGTCAGATAACCGCTCTTGGATACATGGTAGGTATAGGTTCCATTTTCCAGCGTGTAGGTTCCGTCTTCGTTCGCCTTCATGACTTTGCTTCCCTGCATAACCAGTACGGATGCACCGTCCGGGATCTTGAAGGTGGTCTGTTTGGCTGCGGTACGACGAGTGACGTCAATGGTATAGGTACGGGATTTTCCATAGGTTCCATTGCATGTGACAGTCAGTTTGTTTACACCCACTTCCAGAGGAATCTCATCCTCTTCTCCATATGTGGTATCACCAACAGAAACTGTATAGCTTTCCAACACTGATTTATTAGAAAGAACAGCACCTTCTACGTTTACCAAAATCTTGTCTGTTCCATTTGGTACCGATGTAGTAAAATGTTCCTCTGTTCCTATAAATCCGTATCCTAGATCCTGTGTAATGATATTACCCGCGGAATCCTCATATTCCATATCATCAGCTTCCAGAATTCCATCCCAGCGACCAAGTGTTTCGCTTTCCTCCGCCGCAGAAATGGTTATATTTTGCGGAATAAAATATCCAGTAACTGACTGTTGTTTCTTAGCACTATCATATAAGTAAGTAGCATATGTCATTGGACTTCCATTTCCTGGTACTACAATAGTTTCAATTTGTATGTCTCTTGATGTACCATTAGCTATATCCTGACCTGTACACGCCAATGATTTACCAAGTATTTGCCAGACTTTTGCCCCCATTTGATTTGTTATCTGATAGGCCTCCGAAAAATCTATTTCCTGTACGATTGTTTCATTTCTATCATTGCCTAACCAATATCTTACCAACAACTTTGCATTTTCATCTTTCTGAAGCAAATCTGCTGCCACTTGAATATGACGCTGTAATGCTGATGAACCGGTTACAGATATTGGACGATTTTTATTTTGTTTGACATCCGCATGGCTTGATGCAAACATGGCACTAGTGCCTTCTACCATCGGGTTTCCTTCTTTTTGAGAAAATACCCCTAAAGCTTTCAGCAAACCTGCTGAACGCGAAACACTTTCTTCATATTCATCGTTTGCTTCGACCTGAAAAGAGATTTCTGGAAGATAAGCCATTTTCCCATAGTCTATATCTGGGTTATTTCCGCCATTCCAGTATCCTGTCATTGCATTTCGCGTTAATTTACGATGTGCTCCATCGGTCGCGCCCCATGCATGTGTAGTCAAAGCTCCGTCTGTAATTTTATAAGTTCCGGCATCTTCATCTTGTAATTTTAAAATAAAACTACTGCCTGCCATATACTGACCAAAATGTGAAGTATAGTCTGTTCCATTAGCTTTACAAACAAAATCCACTCCAGCAGGATTATAGATTGCCGCCATTTTAAATAAAGGAGGAATCATATTTTCTATCGTTATTTTGGCAGTATCTCCAACTGTTAAGTTCTGTCCCGGACGATACAAATTGTCGACGGTAACATCCAATCCACGCGCAAGTATTACATGGTAAGTAGTTGCATCTCCAGCCTTTATTTCGATAATATTTCGTCCTTCCGACAGATTAATGGTAAAACTCTGCTTTCCATCTTCCGTTTCGTTCGCTTTATATGTTTTCCATGAACTACCTTTTAACCAATTTGAAGGATTAGAACTCAATTTTCCATCTGTTACCGTAATTGGTTTAAGTACACGTACAGATGTGATTTTCTCTGTATTACCATTTGTTTCCGCAGTAGGTGTAAACGTATATTTTGCTGAATCATTCATATCATAAGAAACACCATCTGCTCCTGTTTGGCTTTTGATATAATAAACAGTACGTCCTTCTATCATATCTATATTCGAAGTAATCTCTGTTTGAGATGTTTCTTCACCAACACGTACAACTGCAATCCCTGTCAATTCCGGTAATAATGCACTATAGGTGTATCTACTACTACCACTTGTAATAGAGCCAGTTTCCACTGCATCATAATAAAATGCTACTAATGCTGATCCTTTACCGTTCGCATGAATGCGTCCGAATTGCCCAATTTTATCATCTTCTGTTATTTCAACAGATACAACATCCGACTTACCACCTATAACCACATAATGCCATTCTGGATCATTATGTTCATTAACTGTACCATCTTCAATTGCTTGCCAAGCACGCAAAGGAACCAAATCAAAATACTCTCCCACATCCAGATCAATCTCACTGTTTTCAGGGAGGTTTGTCAGCATACTTGCATAAATTCCATTTTTTTCCTGATCGCGATTTACTTGTGTCGGATTATCTTCCAATGGAGATACCGTTACCTCGGTATGATCCGCGTTCCAATCCCCATCCAGATTTTTGGTATATCGGGTAACTTTTCCTTCCTGTCGAAGCATATAGGTAAAGCCTTCTGGAACTTTGTAATAATTATATCCATTTTCTGTTTTATACGCTTTATAAGATTGCCAATTTCGAGCAGTATAAAATTTTAATTGCCAAGTTGTAAAAATTTCCATTCCAATTGGTGCTTTTATTGTAATGTACTTTTTTTCCAAGTAAGGAATATTTCCACTGTCTGATAGGTTTAATCTTCCAAAATTAGTTTCTCCATAGACATAAAAATGCCCTTCGATGGAGAGATAATTCTCATCGAAGGGTGAAAATTTAAAAATATAGTAATTATCGCCGGAATTTGCCGGAACTACATATTGATAAACACTATCTGTAGCATGCCAATATTCATTCTGCTGCTTTTCATCGTACAATGTTAATGTACCCAATTCTGGAAGGCGGTCCGTTTCTTTTTTTTCAGTGTTCCAATGTGTCGGAGATACATTGGAAAATGTAACACTATGCAAATTTAATTCCGTCGTTTCATCCGTTACTATAAATTTACCTCCTGCCCCATTATTACTTTCATAACAATATTCGCCAAGAGGTACGGAAAAACTCTTGTCCTTTACCGGATACTCTTCCTTTTTATCAGCTGTATAGATTTTTACATCACTGATACCCGTAAGACTTATCTGTTTAGTTACATTTTCCGCCGCATTAGTATTTACATTGAAACCTACAACCAAACAAACCATAAGCAGCAGATAGCGAAGTATTTTTTTCATTGTTCACACTCTCCATCCACTTGATATACACCAGCAGATGGCTGAGATAATAAATCTTCAACCATCTGCTGGTTATAATTTTTACAGATTGTTAAAATAAGCTGCTGCCTGATCCATTGTACCAAATGCCCAATATACTTTATCACCTGCTTTTACTTCAAGTACAGATGCACTAACGATATCACCATCTGTTACTTTTTCGCCATCGCGAATCACACAATAATTCCATCCGTAATAGCTCCAATCTTCATGATCAGTATACGCTTCCAGTTTTTCACCATCGCTAGTGGTAATTGACTGTACATATCCGTCGTTCTGTGTAAAACTCATTCCTGCTGCTTCTGCTGCACTATATAATGCATCACCTGCCGTCGGATAAGTCTGTGCAGATCCACTTGCACCATTGAATGGATTTGCACTTTTAGTTTCAGCAGCTGCAACGTTCAGACCTGTTTTGTCAGCTTTTACATCTTCGCCTTCACGTACATCTGCTACAGATACTTCTGCAACATCAACGGCACTCTGTGTCTTTGCTGCTTCCATGTATACTGTCATATCGATATATGCGTAATCACTATCACTATTTTCATTCACAATGTGCAAGCTGGCCGGTCCATATGCACCATCTTTACCTTTTACAGTTACAGTTCCAGCCCAGGTAGCATTTCCAGCATAATCGGTTGTTTCCATAGAACCATATGTAATTTCAGATGTATCAATCTTGTCCGATCCAACCGTGATAGAATCTACACTTAAACTACTTGCTGCATCTGCCGCTGAATCAAATCCAGATCTTTGATAGTATGCATTACCTGGCATCAGTCCAAGTGTAACTTCTTTTCCGGCTTTAATCTGTGTAGAATACAATGTATTTTCTTCTACTACCAGATTTGGATCATTTGTTGCAGCACCTACAGGCAGTGCCATTGACAGTGTCAGTGCTCCAGCCATTGCTACAGAAGCAATTTTCTTGAAAAGATTCTTTTTCGCCATAATATTATGACCTCCTTCTTGTATGTTCTCCCTCTTGTTAAGTCATTACAGTGTAGGGAGGGTTACAACTGAATGACTGTAAAGTTTTTATTTGTTATGACAAATAAAAAAGCCCGTACAACAGAAGTCGTCATACGAACTAATATCTTACTTTCGAACAAGGGTGATTTTTCTTATACCACAACGGATAACAGAAGATAGCATCTCCCGCCCGTTTACTCGTCCAATTCGTTTCGGCCTCCGAATTATTCTGATGCTAAAGCAGCTTTTTTGCGATCGTCTTCTGGACTCAGGACCTCTTAGCCTACTCGATGTGCCTTACCAAATACTAATACTCAGTGACATATAACATCTTTCGTTGTCCTTACAGCAGGGTGAAACTGTCCCGGATTCTAACCGGCTTCCGTTTTCGCATTCTCTCTTTAACACGTCGTATAAAATTTTAAAATCCTGTCATAATATCTATAGGATCATTGCACGGTCGTCTTAGAATCTTTCCTTCTAAGACATCTCTACAACCCTAATATTAAACATTGTTCACAGATTTGTCAATCTTTTTCGGCGTTTTCTGAAAAACGGTAGCTGTTTTCAAGAACTTTTTTATGCATTTTTGAACATATCCGCTAGTTTCTATTCACTGTTTGCCGTCAGAAAAGTTGTCAAAAATCTGTAGTCAGGAGGCTGCTTATGAGAACTGGTCAAAACATCTACAAGCGCAGGGACGGGCGTTGGGAGGCCCGTGTCTTTCTCGGAAAGAAGGCGAATGGCCGTCCCAATTTTAAGTATCTGTACGCATCCACTTACCGGGAAGTATTGCTTCAGAAAAATAATTACGAAAAGACAATTTCGTTAAAAAATACACAACTACTTTCCAACGCATTGTTTTCCGATGCTGCATACAGCTGGTTGCTGAACTCTGCCAGGCATTGGAAACCGGCCACTTATATGAAATATAAAAATTGTCTGGATAAATATATTCTCCCCCAGTGGAAAAAGCTCTATGTACGTGAGATTCAGCAGAGTACTTATGACCGGTTAATGGAAGTTCTCCTGCAGCAGCTCTCCGGAAGTTCCATCCAGACGATCAATACAATCATCAGTGGAATCCTGAAATACACATTAAATTATCTTCCAGTCAAATGTACCGGAAAAGTTTCTGAGCATGCAAAGCGTCCATTGGATATCCTCTCGGATAATGAGTCCTGCAAGCTGCTCACTTATCTGGATAGCAGGAATGATCTGATTTCCATTGGTATTCGTCTGGCTCTGTTCAGTGGGATTCGTCTCGGAGAACTTTGTGCCCTGACCTGGGCGGATGTTGATCTGGACGAACAGGTGCTTCATATCCGGCACACACTGCAGCGCATCCAGAACCGGAACCGCTTACCAGAGGATTCGAAAACGGTTTTATATATCGGATCGCCGAAAAACAAACGGGAACGCTCGATTCCCTTACACCCACAGATGATTCCGATTCTTGAAACATATAAGAGTCGATACCCGGCATCTTATTATCTGTTATCCGGAACCTTATCCCCTGTGGAGCCCAGAAAGATGACCAGACATTTTAAAAAGATCATAAAATGCTGCGGCATCCGGGATCTGCATTTTCATACACTCCGTCATACCTTTGCCACACGCTGTGTGGAGTCTGGTATGCAGATCAAGGCTCTCAGCGAGATGCTGGGACATTCCACGGTCAAGATTACCATGGATCGGTATGTGCATCTGTCCATGAGCTTTAAACAAAGCCAGATCACCATCCTCCGGTTCCCGGATTCAAAAGAGAAAAACCGTCAAAATCTCAGTCAGACAGACCGGGAAGTACGGGAAAATGGGGAAGATACAGAAGACTTGTCTTAGAAGGAAAGATTCTAAGATATTTTTTTATTTATGATAAGAGCATTTGGATTTAAATTTAAAATAAGATATATGGAATTTCCTTCTCTTTTCCATATATCTTATTTTTTAATGTGTATTTCTAGCTAATTTATCTGATTTGATTTTCGTATAACAACTCACTCAACATTTTTTGTTGATTTGATTATTAAAATTTCCATAATATTTTTAAGTGGTTGCAATTTTTCCTTCATCTATAGTAATAATTCGATCACATTGATTAGCTACATCTTGATCATGTGTTATTAATAAAATAGTAAGTCCTTCCATATTCAATTTTTTAAACAACCCCATAATTAGTTCACAATTTTGATGATCTAACGATCCGGTTGGTTCGTCTGCCATTAAGAGCAGTGGTTTATTTACAATAGCACGAGCAATTGCAACACGCTGTTTTTCTCCACCAGACATAGTTTTGCATAACTGCTTTTCGTATTCTTCCATATGTACCCATGCAAGTGCGGATAATGCAAGTTCTTTTTTATTTTTGTTTTTTTTCTTACTAAAATCCAGTGGAATCATTACATTTTCCAATGCAGTAAATTCATCAATAAGTGCAAAATTTTGCATTACAATCCCAATTTTTGTATTTCTTAATAATGCTCCTCGTTTATCACTGATATCAATTAACTCTTCATTATCAAAATAATACATCCCCTTATCATATGGAATTAAACCTCCAAGAATATGCATTAATGTTGATTTTCCTGATCCTGATTTTCCCATAATTGCAACCATTTCTCCTTTATATACAGAAAACGAGACATCTGATAAAACTTCTAATTCATTTTTTTCCCCTTTGTTGTATATTTTTCTAAGATGATTACACCATATTATTTTTTCATCTTCTTTTCCTGTACAATCTGAAACTCCCATAAATCTTTTGTCATTCTCCATATTAGTCCCCCACTCAATATACATACCAAAATTACTACTAAACTTACTGATTTATTAATTTGTAATAATGTTTTTGAGATAATATTATTGTTTATATGATTTATTTCCAAAATTAAGAATGATGCACTTATAAATCCAGCTATATGTAAAAACATATGTGTTATAACATGAATAATTCTACACTCTTGTATTGTTGCACCGCATATATTATACACTATGTACCGTCTTTGATATATTTTCATAGATAAAAGTACACCACCTGTTTCACATAGTATAGTTATTAACAATGATAATGTAAAAATAGGAAACAACGGTATTAACCAACGGATTAGTTCCTTCGTATTATTATCTCGAATCACTGAGAACTTTTCTATCATTCCCGCATTATTTTTTTGCAAATATTTATACTGCTTTTGCATGTTTGAATCAGACTTTTTTTGTCGTACCCACATCAAATCATTTACCATAGTAATTATCGATGTATTATCGATTTCTTTTTTATTTTCTTCGATAGCTTTTTGTGGGAGAATCATAACTGGAGAAATTAAGTTATCTGAATATACTGAGTTAAAAAGCCATGTATCGTTAATATTTATTTCATTTCCTATTTGATATCCAGGTATTCTAGCTCCTTCTGCCAATTCTCCTACTATACGAACTTTTAACGGTATATCAGACAAAGAATTTGTGTCTTCAAAAAGTGAAGTCAATTCTACTACATCACCAATTTTTAACTCATTAGCCTCTTTTGAAATAACAGCTGGAATTTCTGAAATTTGACTTGATTTATTTAACCAGTTTCCATGCTCCAATTGTGGTATATATGATGCGATTAATTTTTCATCATACGCCCATATTTGGAAATCTAATTGCCTATTATATTGTTTTGCATTAGCAAGAACGATTGATGAACATGTTATTTCGGTTCCTGGAAGAATAGCTTCTAATTGTTCACTATTATTTATTGCCATATTGTTCTCATCTACAATTCCATTTGTCAACACAACAAATCCATTTCCTGTTGCTAATGAATTAACCGCTTTTACAAGTGCAAATTTGCTTTCAAAAATGCAAATACTTGATATAATAATTAAATTCATAATAATTATTTGAACAAAGATAATCATGTATAATATTTTTTGGCTTTTTAAATTCTTACATGCTAAATATAAATATGCATTTTTCATCACATTGCTCCTTCTGAAGAACATTGAACGATAGAATTTTTTTCGACTTCTACGGTAATTGTTACAAAAAGTATAATGCTCGATCCAATAAGATATATTATTCCAAAAGCAAAATACGTTTTACAAGAATAATAATTTTCAAAATCACTATATATCTTGCTTAACAGAAAATAAATGCTATACCTGAATAATATTATAGCAGCTGGAAGTGTTACACTTACTATTAACAAGCATTCGCCCATGTAATGAATAATAGCATTTTTTTTGGTAAATCCACATATGCGAAAAATCGCTATATTCTTCCGACGCTTAATTAGGATGTACTTATAAAATATACAAAAATTAAGTGCTGCAATTGTAATAACAAAGGCTAGTATATATATTATGGAATTATATAAATGTAACTCATTATAATCCACATACATCTCAGGAAAATTTATATAGTCATGCAACTGCGACTGCATTTTTTCTTTTAAATTAGAATAATCTTTGAAGTTTATGGGGGATTGAAAATACATCTCTATACCATATTCCTGAGATAATATAGTTGTATCGTCTACCGAAAGATATGGAATCAATACAGGATAAGTCCAAGTCTGTTCTCCTATTATCTCATACTCATGCCCCAATATTCGAATGGTATTTGAATCTACCAACATATCATTAATTTCATTTTTTTGATCCTGTCCACTATATACAAGTGCAACTTTTTCCCCATTTTCTTCTTGTGTATGCGTAAAATATGATGAGGCCAAACCATTTTGTTCTAAATTATCTTGAAACAATGTACATCCACTAATTTTTCCATCAGATACGCAAAATCTTAATTCTAATGATAGATTATACTCTGTTGGAACCTTTACAAAAATCATATCTACTTTATTCAAAATTTCTTTCGGACAATTTAAGAGGGCATTTGTAAAAATACCTTTAGTAAGTGGTTTTTCCTCAGATGCACTAATATCAATCTGAAGTGAACGTAAGTCATTTTCGCTGGAAAGTTTTTGAACCATATAATTACTATAAATTCCATATGCAATAAGTATACTCAACATAGAAACACACACACTTGAAACACATAGAAGAAAAATTTTTTTATCATATTTAAAAAACAAAATTATATTTTTTAATATATATTTCATTTGTCCACCTTTTTAAAAAAACTGGGGTAATATTTTTTTACCCCAGCCAATCACATATTAGGAATTTGCTCTTATACTTCTTGTTTCCAGCAATCTGGTGGAAGGGGTTGAGCCTTCAAAAATTTTTCCTGTTCCATCTACATGATGAACATTAACTAATTTTGAAAAACGTATAGATGCTGTTTGGTTTAGCTGAATATAATCATATGCTATTTTAGTTCCTGCTGAATTATACGCAGATGCCCAGGTTTGAACGCATCTTGATTTACCAAAACGATCATCGACTTGAGAATAACCAGAGGTTGATGTCGAACCAACCGATAAACTCAAATATGTTCCCGTAACCCTATTGGTTCCTGCAAAAGCATTGGTGGCGGTACTTATCATCATTAAACCACCCATCAGTATACATAATATTTTTTTCTTCATTTGCATTCTCCTTTCCAAATGATGCTGTATTTTATTTACAATGTCATTGTATTTTATATATGTCATTCTGTCAATATTTTTTTGTTGACACAATTATTTTTTTGTTATATATTACAATCATAGAAAAATAAGTAGAGGTGATTTTTTCTCATGTTGCACAAAAAACAATTTTTAAAATTAACTGGTCGTGAAATGGATATCATGAATATTCTTTGGAATAGTCAAAAACCTTTAATTGCATCAGAAATTGCAGAATATAGATCCGATTTAACTATAAATACAGTACAGGCGGTCATTCGTAAGCTTTTGAAATATCAATTGATTGAAGTGGCAGATATTGTATATAGTGGTACCGTTTTGTCTCGTTCATACAAACCATCTATTTCTTCTGAAGAATATGCTGTGCATGAGGTTACATCTGATTACTTAGCTTTTCAAAAATGCCTTTCAAAGCCAAAACTTGTTTCTGCATTGTTAGATACTGAAGAAAGTACAGATAAAGCCTTAACTACTATTGAAGAGCTTCAGAAGATGTTGATTGAATATAAAAAAAGCATAGAATAAAGGCGGTGTTATAGTATGAATTTTTCTATTTCATCTGCAAATATGACAATTTTGATAAGTAACATATTTATTTTCTTATTATTTCTTATATTTCGGAATCAAAAAGTCCGTTTTAATCTAGGGCTTCCTATTTTAATTGGATTTATTTTTTTAATTTGTTTACGTATGATGTTTCCAATAGAAATATTGTCGTTATCCCATAATATTTATCTCCCAGAGACACTGACAATTTTTATAGGTGAACTACGACGAGTACGTTTTTTTAATGACAATATTTCTTGGTGGAATGTTTTAGAAATATTTTGGGGATGTGGTATTCTCTACTCTTTAATGAATTATTTAAAAAACAATTTTTATTTTTATCAATTTGTAAAAAAGTATGCGAATCCCCTAGATGCATCCAGTAAACAGATGCAAGCGTTTTCTTTAATAACCAAAAAATATTCCAAAAAGAACATACATAAAATTCGGGTGTTACAGTTACCTTTGATTAAAAGCCCGATAATATATGGATTACGCAAGCCATTTATTCTTCTTCCTGAGGGATTAGAATTATCCGATTCCGAATGGTATTATGTTTTTTTACATGAAGCAAATCATTATATTCATAAAGATTTATACATAAAATTGTTTCTATATATTATTTGCATGATTTACTGGTGGAATCCATTATGCTATTTCTTGAAGAAAGAAAGTGATTTAATTTTGGAAATGCGTATTGATCAAACGCTTGTTAATACCCAGAATCAGAAAAGTGAGTATTTATCATGTCTTTTAAAAGTAGTATCCTACCAAGTAACGGATTCCTTACCTACACCAGCGTTTAGTATTAGTTTCTGTAATTCTGTGTTAGCGCAACGATTTAATGCATTAACAAAAGATACCAAACAATCAGATTCTTGTTTTTTTAAATTAGTAACATTAATTGCAGTTATATTTTTATATTTTGGATCTTATTTTATCATATTTGAAGATAATTATTTTCCAGCTGACCAATTTACTGAAGAGATTATTATTCCTTCAAAAGATAATTGTTTTATCATAGAATGTCCTGATGGACAATATGATTTCTATTTACTAGGCAAATATATCGAAACACTGCCAGACAAAAATTATTGTGTTTCTGATATTAATATTTACAAAAACATAAAGGAGGCTCGTAAACATGAAAAGATTTTTCTCGAAAAATAAAATATTTTTCCTCTCATATTTGTTTATATTCATATTATCTTTCCCCACTTATTCTACATTACTGAATATAAATCCTACATTTAGTAACGTAAGTCAACATTCAATCGAACGCAAATCAGATACTATCTGGGTATACAAAACAGTTAATGGAAAAAAATACAAACGACTTTATGACACTTCCACAAAGAAATGGCTTACTGATTGGATTCTCGTATAAAGTCAAGAGGAAGATTATCTGTTAATTCTATAACTGACAGTCTGGCACAGTATCAATTAACAGATAATCTTCCTTTTATGTTGTATATAATAATATCTCTATAACATTGCTGTAAATTAATTTTGTTGTAATAGTTCATTTCCAAATATTATTAGAAGTCTTAAAAGATCAGCGTCCTCACTTAAAAATTTCAAATTCCAATATTCACATAATATTAGAGATTATTTTTTTATAAAATCACTTTTTCCAGATCTTCATATAGTTTTCTACGATACTCACTCGGTGAGACCATGTATTTTTCCTTAAACACCCGGTTAAAAGTTCTCTGGCTTTCAAAGCCACTGTCCAGACAGATATTTGTAGTCGGATCATTGGTATTTTCCAGCCGTTGCTTTGCATAACCAAGTCTTGCGTCATTAAGATACTGATTGAAATTCCGGTGAAAAGTTTTGGAAAATACCCTTGATAACACATACTTGCTTACGCCAAGATCTTTTGCCATATCTTCTAACAAAAAAGATTTCCGGAAATTCGCAGAAATATAGGATACCGTCTGATAAATGAGATCATTACTTCCTACCTGGCTTTTCTCTGTCAGTGTAAGCAGCGGGATACATCTGACAAAGATAACCTGCAGATAGGCTTGGACAATCCAGATATTTTTCGGTACGCTTCCTTTCATGCTCTGGATAGCTGGATAGATCTCTGAAGGGAGTTCCCCATATTTGATTACCGGATATACCGGGGCTTTTCTTTTTAATAATTCTTCATATGTACCCAATGTCCTCGTCGGTATATTGATATATAACACTTCGCTATACTGCTCTGAAAACACCTGACAATGGTGGTTCACATCTGGAAAAACAAGCCCAATATCTCCTTCTTCCATATGAAACAGCTCCAGACCAACACCAAGCTCCAGGCTTCCTTTCATCACATATACAAGTTCCAGAGTCTGATGCAGATGTGGCGGCTGGTGTTTGGCTCTTCGTCCAATGGCAAGGAGCTCCTCTTTTGTATCTTCGTAAACCAGATGCATCTCAATATCCTCCACAATAAATCTTACTATTTCTTCTTATTATAAAGTAAGAAAGCATTACCGGATGTCTCATGACACCAGGACAACGCTTTCTTTTTATGATTATGCCTGTCCCTCGTCAGTCACGCAGTCGGACACAATCCCTTTTTCTTTTTTAATTTTTTCATTTGTTGCTTCTACATTCATTTTTGATAACACAATCGTGATCAGGATCTCAATGATGAATGGAATCCACAAATATATCACCTGTAACATGGTGATCGCGGATGCAGGCTGTGTCGGATTTATCCCCACATATCCGCTGATCTCCAGAAGCCATCCGACAACAGCAGTTCCGATACCGCCGCCGATCTTTACTCCCAGGGAAGTACAGGAATACATGGTTCCGTCTACTCTCTTGCCCTGTGTAAGGTAGGTATATTCGGAGCAGGATGCGATCACGGCATTCATATCGCCCTGCCATGGTCCCTGACCTAAGGCAGCGACTGCGGTAAACAGCATCATCAGTGGAACGTTACCCAGATATCTGGCTACAACAACCAGAGCACGTCCGATCACGGCGAGGATATAACCGCGTAGGTTTAACTTATACATCCCTTTCCATTTCCCTACCAGTGTTGGTGTGAAGACCAGTGCGATAATCAATGGAATATTGACCGCCCACGCAAATACGCCAAACAGGTTTTTGTTACCAAGCACCCAGGTAAAATAATAAATACCGGCACCGATCATCGCATTATATAACTGCTGCAGGATGTATGTGCCACAGATCATCATATAGAATTTATTTTTCAGGAGAAGTTTGAATGCCTGGATCAGACCATAGTTTTCCTGGGTAGTTGTCTGTCCGCCGTCATTCAGTTCTTCTTCCGGAAGTTCTTATACAGAAAGTGCAGAGACCGTATTCACCACAAGACCGATGGCAGCATAGATAACAGCTCCCGTTCTCCATGCTGCTGCCCCGCCACCTCCTGATAGCCTTCCATCGGGAGCTTACAAAAGAACATGTTGTGAAAAATGAATTTCTGGATCATCAGATAGAAGCTGCTGCTTCCTATTTCAGCGCATATTACAACAGTGATATCAATATATCAGAATATGCAGACTCCAACGGAATGAGCATCAGCTGGTTTATCAAAAATTTTAAGAAATATACGTGAAAAACACTGTTTCAGTATCTGACCGCTCTACGGCTTACCAATGCACAGGTGCTTCTGGAAACAACAACGTATTCGATCAATGAGATTGCTTCGATTGTCGGGTATCCGAATCCGCTGTATTTCAGCCGGATTTTTCATAAGCAGAAAGGATGTTCGCCATCGGAATGTCGGTCGCGGAATTGTTAAAAAGGGTCTGACATCATGCCAGGCCCTCTTTAACAGCATCAGTTCTTATCTTACATTTTATATTAATGATACTCCCTCTCTTAAAATCAATATAATGCTAAAATTATTTCAAACATCCAGCACAAGAACCATTTGGAAATATACAGGAAGCCCACGCTGATCCAGCTGTTTTTTGCGGTGCCAAATTACTTTTTTCTTCTCTTCCCGTATCCGGCTGAAACCATTCATCCTGAAATACACACTGCATTTCTCTTTTTCGCAAAACCTTCCGAAATCATAAAAGAACTCCATACTCTCCCTCTGCGGATCGATGACAAGATGTCTCTCATCAATCTTCACACATTTTTCCGGTTCTTTCCAATATTCTTTCAGTCCATACAGCGCATTTAACAATCCATTCTTTTCATCTGATAATATCCTGGATTTCTTTACGATTCACTCACAGAATTCCAGGATATCCAGGAGAATTCCCGTTCGTTTCGAAGAATCCAAAACAACTAAATATCTGCTTTTTTTGTTCTTCATTTTCATTATCCCCATATAGTTGTGGCAACCTGCTGCCTTTTCAGCATCAATTTTATTTGACGGTTACTACTATACAGTAGAATCTTTTCTATGGATATGAACAAAATGCTTTGTTTTATGGATAATTTCATACTGTTTAGTTTTTCTGTCTGTTGTTCCGGTGTATTAAAGCAAAAAAGCCTGCCAACATACGATGTAGTAGTCACTACACAATATGCCAGCAGGCAATCAATCACCTATGCACTTTTCTTTCCATCCAACTCTTTTACTTCCTCAACGGTAAGTTTCGTAGCCTGAGCAATCTCCTCGCAGGTCAGTTTTCCGATCAGAAGCAAACTCTTAGCTGTTTCAAGAGAAGTTTTTCTTGTCGTTTCATTTCTCATCTCTTCTATAGCTTTGCACACAACTGTCACTCCTCATTTTTATCCGGTCGAATATTTTTCAGCATTCCTTTTTTTAATAGCTGCAAATTGCATTCAGCATTTCTAATGCATGCTGATATTGTTCTTCTGCATCTTCTCTTGACACAATAAAAAAAACACTGTAATCACAGTTGTTTCTAATTTGAAAAGCTGCCTGTAGATATTTAGAATACTTTTTATCAAATTCTCCTGTTTTATATATTCTTTCTGAAAGTACGCTATGACACCTGCGTGTTTCTTGAAATCAATCCCATCTTTCGCAAGAACCACACGAACTCCGGTAAAAATAGAATAATCTGCCTATGGAATCTTTATAATGTCCTGCATCCAGCAGTATCTTTGACGATTCCAGTTTTTCCCGTGCATTCTCTATCCGATAAGATACCAGATCATCCAATTTTTCTTCCCTCCTTTACAATATTTCTATAATAAGGAAGTTTTTCCTTGTATTGTTCAAATTCGTCATATGGAATCACCGTAGGAGATACGATAACATCATATGCAAGACCAACTTCTGTGGAAAAATCCCACATTTTCTTTAATTTTTTTTGAAGTTCCACACGATTTCCTCTTACTATAGCTGTAATATCTATATCCGAATCATCGGAATAATCTCCGCGTGCATAAGATCCGTATAAGATAATTGTATCAATACTGTCTCCGTAAACAGAACGATAGTAATTAACCATTTCTTCTTCTATCGCTTCTAGTTGGCTTTTTGTACACATGGCATCTGGCCTCCTTTCCCAACGTAGATTATATAACTGCTTTTTAATATTTTACCCTATTTATTATGCCATCTACAATTCTTATTTTTATATCGAGGTTTTTCTCCATTCACATTGCTAGGCAGACAGAAATTGAATCTTCCGAAAATATTCGAATTTTCCTGCTTATGGCTAAATTGGCGAATATATCTCGATTTCAAAATAAATCCCCAAAAATCATTCAAAATATTTCTTTTGAACTCTTTTCGATGTTTCAATCATATTAGAACAGTCTATGAACTCTAATTCTATATACTATATATGAAACCTTTTTTATTAACTGTACGCATTATGTGAAGGTATAATCATGAAGAAATTTAATGAGAAGCTGAAAAAAAGAATTTTAGAGGAAATTTACGAAACTTGCGTTAAAAAAGAATTTTTAAAGCACGAAAAAACCGAATACAACATCAGTGCTTTAGAAAAAACATTACTGCAAAATACAACGCACAAAAATATATCAACATTGATCATAAAACAAGCTGGTATCAAATCGATACCAGCTAATGTTTTAACTTGATATTATATTATGATATGTCATTACATTACTCTGTAAAATTCATAAAGGGAATATCATAGGCAGCAAAAGGTGATGCAGATGTAATTACCGAAATTGTCGGTCGTAAATAAGCTAATAATAATGCCGGTGCGCCCTCTTTTTAAATTCCAAGATACATTCTTATGATTCCTAAAATCAGCAAATGCACCGGATAGAAAAGATAATTTACTAACTTATTCTGTTTTCCACGCTCTCCATTGTAAGTAAGTGTCAGTCCAAATCCAAGCAGAGCCCACGGCTCTTTAAACATAGAGATGTAACAAAACGGAATTCCAAGTGCCCATCTCTCATGAAAAATATAACAGAAATAACCAATCAGTACCGCATGATGTTCGTAGTCCAGACTTGCATTCATTGCTACAATGCACAACACCGCTACAATGAGAAATGATACGAAATACCACAAAGACTTCGGTAGTGCCGCCATCTTTTCTTTCAGTACATCGATCACCCAGATCATAGCAAGCACAAGTGCCAGTGTAAACATAATATTGTTCCAGTTGATTTCAACAAATCTAGCCGATGTGCACATATCAAACGGAACCTCTGATATCACTCCAAATACAAGAAGTGTAACTAAATATCTCCATTTAGTGCTTGTGTGGAAATATCCTTCCACAAGAAGGAAGATAAATATCGGGAAAGCGATTCTTCCTAAAATATCAAAAAAATCACTCAATCGATTCAATGCTCCTCCATCCAGATTTGGATAGATTAATGCCTTATTCGTATGGTCAATGAACATCGATAAAAAAGCGATATATTTCAATTGCGCTCCTGAGAATATCTTGATTCGTTCTTTTATATTGTTCATAAGTTTTTCTTTTCAGACACCTTTCTTAATTCTATTCTAGTAATTTTCTGCGTGAAGTTCAAAGTAGCTCTGTGGATGTGCGCATACCGGACAGACTTCCGGGGCTTTCGTTCCAACTACAATATGTCCACAGTTGCGGCATTCCCATACCTTCACTTCGCTCTTCTTAAATACTTCCTGTGCTTCCACATTGTGAAGCAGGGCACGGTAGCGCTCTTCATGGTGCTTTTCAATCTCCGCTACCATACGGAATTTCGCTGCCAGTTCCGGGAATCCTTCTTCCTCAGCCGTCTTGGCAAATCCATCATACATATCTGTCCACTCATAGTTCTCGCCGTCTGCAGCAGATGCCAGATTCTCTGCGGTATTTCCCAGACCGTCTAATTCCTTAAACCACATCTTTGCGTGTTCTTTCTCATTGTCTGCGGTCTTTAAAAAAAGGGCGGAAATCTGCTCAAATCCCTCTTTTTTTGCCTTGGATGCAAAATAGGTATATTTATTTCTTGCCTGTGATTCACCAGAAAAAGCCTCCCTCAGGTTCTTTTCCGTCTGGGTTCCTGCATATTTGTTAGCCATTGCATTGTCCTCCTTTTAATTGCATGAAAACAGTTCATCTTTTCTTTCTATTATAGCACGCTTGAATGTTTTTAATATGTTTTTCAAAAGCATTTTTTTCCAACATCCAGACAAAAACGGGGATATCAGACGTTCAAATCTGATATCCCCGTTTCTTTTCTAAATAGGAATCTACTACCTACCGCTTCCCCTACGCCTCATCAATCGCATGCCCGATATCATGGCGCATATATTTGTTAGCGAAATCGATCCACTCGGTCGCCTTGTATGCGTTGGCGCGCGCCTCTTTCAGGTCTTTGCCCTTTGCAGTAACGCCCAGCACTCGACCGCCGTTTGTCACGATGTCGCCGTCCTCATCAAACTTCGTGCCCGCGTGGAATACATAGTATCCGTCTGCATCCTTGAACTTCTCCAGACCGTGAATCTTGAAGCCCTTTTCATATTTCACCGGATAACCATCCGACGCCAGAACAACACAGACTGCCGCATTGTCCTCAAATTCAAGCTCAATCTGATCCAGGGTTCCGTCGATACATGCCTCAAAGACTTCCACGATATCGTTCTTCATGCGCGGCAGGACAACCTGTGTCTCCGGATCGCCGAAACGCGCATTGTATTCCAGCACCTTCGGACCATCTTCGGTCAGCATCAGACCGAAGAAAATGATGCCCTTGAAGGTACGTCCTTCCTTCTTCATCGCGTCAACCGACGGCTGATAGATGTACTTTTTGCAGAATTCGTCTACTTCTTTTGTGTAGAACGGGCTTGGCGAGAAGGTTCCCATACCGCCTGTATTTAAGCCCTGATCGCCGTCCAGCGCCCGCTTGTGATCCTGGGAGGAAGTCATAATGCGGATCGTATCGCCATCGACGAAGGAAAGGACAGAAACCTCGCGTCCTGTCATGAACTCCTCGATGACCATCTGATTGCCGGCAGAACCAAACTTCTTGTCCTCCATGATCTCCTTGACGCCTGCCTCTGCTTCCTCTAAAGTATTGCAGATCAGAACACCTTTTCCAAGTGCCAGACCATCTGCTTTCAAAACGATCGGCATCTTAGCTGTCTGTAAGTATTCCAGCGCCTTGTGCGGATCGGTAAAAGTCTCATAGGCTGCGGTCGGAATGTTGTATTTCTTCATCAGATCCTTGGAAAATGCCTTCGATCCTTCCAGAATCGCCGCATTTTTTCTCGGTCCAAATACACGCAGGCCCTGTGCCTCGAACACATCCACGATACCGCCAACCAGCGGATCGTCCATACCGATAACGGTCAGATCAATCTCTTTTTCTT
>ENA-OPVG01000647-OPVG01000647.1-human-gut-metagenome-genome-assembly--contig:-NODE-647-length-29665-cov-3.373658_pt1 | contig 29665 bp, 28 predicted proteins | sample MGYA00241093_ERZ501975 | MGnify/ENA primary metagenome ERZ501975 (study PRJEB25962, sample SAMEA2042993) | human gut metagenome | biome: human gut; feature: human-associated habitat; material: faeces... | reverse complement strand
GGAATCCCAAAATACAGTCTCATATCCCGGAAGGATCAGCGGTTCTAAAACTTCGCAGGTTTCCTCTTTTGCATAGCAGTAGATCCCCACCAGCTTTCCGTCTTTTTTCAGCATTCGGATTCCGCCGTTTTCACTCTGCTGCTCCAATACGCGTGTCTGATAGTAATGCGCGTCTCTCACTGCATATACCCGAGCCGTTCCAAAGAGCCGCTCCTTTGCAAACGCAGCCAGTTCTTCTGCCTGAAACATTGTTGCATCTTCCTCTTCGATCAATTCTGTCTCTGCCTTTTTTTCAAACACCGCCTGCCTCTGGCTGTATACAAACCTAAAATCATATGGAGTATAGATTGCCTCTGCTGCCGGCATCAAAAATGTAAACGGCTCTTTTTTCCCATACATCTCCTGCATCGCTTTTCGCAGAAGACTGCTCATATAACCCCGGCTTCTGTATTGTGCTCTTGTGGCCACTGCAATAATATAACGGCATAAAAACGGATGCTCTGCCACCTGAAGCTGATAAGGATTCAGCTGGAGCATGGACTGGATCTCTCCGTCTTCTTCAATCACCCAGATTTCATTCTCTTTTGTCTTGATAAAATAGTAATAATCCAGAAATGCCCTGGTATCGTCTGAAAACACTTCCTCCCACAGCTTCCGGGTCTTTTGGTGCTCCTGTTCTTCCAGTCTTCGAAGTTCCATCCTCGTTCTCCCATCTATGCTTTTTTGCACCCCTGACAGCCGGCACATCCACCTGTCTGCGCTGTCACATCCACACTGCTGTAATTCATCACTTTTTCCAGCATACAGATTGCCTGAGAGGAAATCCCCTCTCCGCTGCCGGTAAATCCCAGTCCTTCCTCGGTAGTGGCTTTCACATTGACCTGCCCCACATCAATCAGCAGAGCCTTGGCGATATTTTCCCGCATGGTATCAATGTGGGGGCGCATCTTCGGTGCCTGCGCGATGATCGTTGCATCAATATTTTCAATGAACACATGATTCTCTTCCAGCAGTTCTCCCACTTTTTCCAACAATTTTATAGAAGAAATGCCCTTGTACGCGGGATCCGTATCCGGAAAATGCTTTCCGATATCTCCCAGTGCCGCTGCTCCCAGCAGTGCATCCATGATGGCATGGAGCAGGACATCCGCATCCGAATGTCCCAGGAGCCCCTTTTCATAAGGTATTTTCACGCCACCGATGATCAGGTCTCTTCCCTCCACCAGACGATGTACATCATATCCCATTCCGATTCTCATACTTACAACCTTTCCGCAGGCGCTATCTGTTTTCAAAAACCACCGGTCCCATCGTCTTACCAAATTTTCCAACCGGACAATTCCCAGGTCTCTATGCCCGGATCCGGACGGTGCCGGGTGTCAATATCGTCTGCAATATTCTAAAATTCTGTCCTTATTTTCTCGCCACAGCACAGTCCATCAGATCCTCCGTACTGTCAAATACATAGACCGTATAACTGCCGTCCTCATACACCTTTTTGCCCTGTTTCAGCGCTGGCGCCGATGCATATTCCGCGCATTCCTCCGACGTCAGAAGCAGGAATGTCTCCCCGGTATGATACCCTTCCTCATAATATTTCATGGGAGAAGACCACTTAAAATATTCCAGATGTTCGGGATCTCCGATGTTGCCGATCTCCACTTCGCCATTGGTAAGCTCTGTAATGATATTGGCATTATTATAAGTAGCAAAGCCAAAATCATACCCGTTTTCCGCAAGGAACTGCGCCACGGGACGCTTCGTTTCGTTCTTGTCCACCGTCAGGAAAGACATCACCGTTTTACCCGTACCAAGGATCAGACAGATTGTAAGCAGCGCCGTCACCGCCAGACGGTCAAATGGCATTTTCTCCTCTTCCAGATAAAAGCACAATACCGGCAGTGCAAAAATAAAAATCGTAATATAATACCGTGGCACCATGGTACTGGTGGTGAAAATAAACACAAACAGATTCAGGACAAAGCTGACTTTCAGGAAAAGTGTGATCAGGCTGCGAAATCCTGTACTCTGCTTTATCTTTCCGTTCTTCACCGTAACATATCCGTAGATGCACAGCATTGCGAAAGCCGCCATGGTCACAATACCACGCAGGGATAAAAAGCCCTTGTCGGGAATATAACCAAAAAGCATTAACAGACAGCCTGCTGCATTCTGGATCCGGTCAAACAGCACCCCGTGGTACAGAGCGATGAAATTCGTGGCACCGTAGGTCTGGAACACATATTTATGGCTGATCCATACCACATTAATGCCGTAGCCCGCTACTGCGAAAAACGCTCCCACTACACTGTAGAGAAAATATTTCATCCGGGTCGTAGGCAGCAAGGTGCGAAAATGCGCCTTTGTCATCTCTCCCCGGAAACTCTGGAACTCCTCACCACTCAACAGATAGAAAAAGGAAGTCAGTACCAGCGGGCACTGTAATGCCAGCAGGTAACGTACGCCGGACATTCCACAGACAATAGCCAGTAGTACATAGAATATCCACAGGCTGACCTTGCGTTTTGTACTGTATTCTCCACTGCACAGCCGCAGATACATACCGAAGAACCACAACACCAGAATCACATGGGACATGTAGGTATTGCCCATTTGCATGTGTGTCATCATGGTCTCGGAAAAAGGCAGAAGCAACAGACAGGAGCTTAACACCGTAAGCCCTCTGGATACCTTTAACGGCTTCATAAAATAATAATAGGAAGCCAGCATCAGCCCGTAAAACACCAGATTCGTGATCGTGCGGATCACATGCCAGTTGTTGCAGATCCGGAACAGCGGTCCCATGATCAGCTGTGTATACAGCACACGGAACTCCGTGGAATAATACCAGTTCGTCGTGGAAAAAATGTGATTCTCTTCGGAAAGGATCCGGGAAAAGATCATCTCCGCCGCCATATCGGAATCCAGCCAGTGATCCTGGCTGATAATATTAAGTCCCAAAAGGAGCAGAAGTGTGGCTCCCAACAGGATATAAGGTATCTGTTTTTTCAGTGTTTTCATACCGCAGACCTTTCTGAATTATGCCTATCTATTCTTTCCTAACTATACACGATTTGCCGCGAAAGCACAACTGCGGCTTTTGCGGCAAATACATAAAATTCCTCATCTACTTAAGATTTTTTTCTCTTGGGGAAGCTGTTGCCGATGCCCGGCTCTTCCCGCTTCTTTCTCTTTTTTACTTCTCTCTCCGCTCTGTCCCCGGAGTATTTACGGTCCGCTGCCTTTCTGTCGCGGCCGCCCCATTTTCTTCCGTCCTCGCGGTTCTCGTCTCTGCGACGTCTTCTGTCCTCGCCGGAACCGGTGCTGCCATCATCTCTGCGGTCTCTGTCACTGCGGCCGAATCTTCTGCGGTCCCCGTCTTCGCGGCTGAACCTCCGTCTGCCGTCTCCTCTGCCGAAACGTCCCTTCTCTCCGAACCGTCCGCGGTGCTGTACATAATCATCTGCGGCGATCTCCTCGCCCTTGTCGCCGACCTGATATTTCAGCATGGCTGCCGCCAGATCCAGTGCATCGCAGCCTTCCTCTTCCATTTTCCGCTGTAAAAAGCTCTTCATCAGTTCAACGTCTTCGTGCTCATGCAGTTCCCACGCCTTGTTCAGATATTTATCCGCTTTCGCTTTCAGAACCTTTGCTGCGCCGGGAAGCTTTTTCTCGGTAATGGTGGTATGACAGACTCTCTCAATCTCGCGGATCTTACCGATCTCCCTACTGTTGGCAAAGGTAAAGGATCTGCCCTTTCTTCCGGCACGGCCGGTTCTGCCGATGCGATGCACATAATATTCGATGTCCTGCGGAATGTCGTAATTGATCACCGCCTCCACATCGTCCACGTCAATGCCTCTGGCTGCCACATCCGTAGCAATCAGAATGCTGGCTCCGCCGTTACGGAAACGGTTCATGGCCACATCACGCTGCGCCTGGGACAGATCGCCATGCAGCCCTTCTGCCTGGAAGCCCTGCTGCTTCAACAGATCCGCCAGTTCGTCCACCTTTTTCTTCGTATTACAGAAGATCAGGGTCAGCTTCGGCTGATAGTACTCTAACAGTCTTACACAGGCTGCATCCTTGTCTTGATTTTTCACACGGTAGAATTTCTGGGATACCAACGGAATCGTCAGTTCTTTTGCCGCTACTTTTACTATTTTTGCATCCTTCTGGAACCGGTCCGTGATCTCCAGGATCGGCTTCGGCATGGTAGCGGAAAACAGTGCCGTCTGGTGCTCTCTGGGAATCTGTCCCAAGATCAGCTCCATATCCTCACGGAAGCCCATGTTCAGCATCTCATCTGCCTCATCCAATACCACCATGTTCACCAGATCCAGTTTGATGGTATGTCTGCGCATGTGATCCATGACGCGTCCCGGGGTTCCCACGATAATCTGCACGCCCCGCAATCCTGCGATCTGACGACTGATATCCTGTCCACCGTAAACGGGAAGCACCTTGATGCCATGCATGTATTTAGCGATTTTCCGCAGTTCTTCCGCAGCCTGGATTGCCAGTTCTCTGGTAGGACATAAAATAATGGTCTGTAACTTCTTCACATCGGGATTGATGTGCTGAATGGCCGGAATTCCGAAGGCCGCGGTCTTACCGGTACCGGTCTGGGCCTGTCCGATGATGTCCTCGCCCTGTAATAAATAGGGAATTGCCTGCTCCTGGATCGGAGACAGCTTTTCAAACCCCATCTCCCGGATCGCACGGACAATACGGTTGTCCAGCAACGGCTCGATGGAGGCAATGCCGTCCTGCGCTTTCACTTCTTCTACTGCTTCGTTCACTTCTTCATTTTCCAAAAAATAACTCACGAAATACTCCTTTAAATTCAAAATCGTGGCAACCTTCAGAACTTCATTCGCAAAATCGCATCTTCATGAAAATCACCTTGGTTCTGAATTGTTGCACAAAAAAAGAAATCATTGCGATGCGCTTCTGATTTCTTCCATCAAATCTCAACAACATTTCGTAGTATAGCACGGAAGCATTGAAAAAACAAGTGATTTCGTTTACCATATAATAAAAAGTAATGCTTCCAAAGCAGAATAACCTAAATTTCGCATTACTATTTATGCCGTTCGGCGGCAGAATGGAGATTTTATGATACAGACATTACACATCGTACCGGAATATAACGAAGAACTGATCTATCCCGCCATCTGCAAAAGTATGGAGGCGCTGCACATCGCCGCAGATTTACGCCCGGAGATGAAGATCGTCATCAAGCCCAACCTCGTCATGGCGAAATCCCCGGATTTTCCCGCCACCACGCATCCGCTGGTGGTAAAAGCAGTGATCCGGTGGCTCCGCAAGCAGGGCATGCAGCACATCATCATTGCGGAAAGCTCCGGTGGTCTCTACAATGCCGAAGCCATGAGGCATGTGTATCACGTATGCGGCATGGATACGCTGGAACCGTATGTGGAACTGAACATGGACTTTTCCGCACAGACCGTAAATTGTCCGGCAGGATTTAAAAATCACAGCTTCCACCTGATCACTCCTATCGTGGAAGCCGATTATATCATTAATATCTGTAAACTGAAGACCCATGCCATGACCGGCTATTCCGGCGGCATCAAGAATCTCTTCGGCACCATCCCCGGTCTGGAAAAGCCCCAGATGCACTACCGCTGGCCAGAGATCGAAGATTTCTCCAACATGCTCTTGGAGCTGGCTCAGACTGTGGCTCCACAGCTAACCGTCATTGACGCCATTGATGCCATGGAGGGTAACGGTCCCACCGGCGGCACTTCGCATCCTTTGCATATGCTGCTGGCGGCAAAAGATTTCTATACCCAGGACTGCTTCGCCGCAAAACTTATGGGATTAGAACCTACAGAGATCGTCATGCTGCGTCAGGCACTGGAAAAAGGTCTGGCTCGCCCTAAGGAGTTGGCGCTTGTGGGAGATCCGGTTCCGGAAGGCTTATCTCCTTTTCAGAAGCCGGATACCATAAAATTAGATTTTACCAACGGTGTGCCGAAATTTTTACGCAAGCCTTTCATGTTCGTGGCTTCCCGACTGTTGAAATCCTATCCGCAGCTGACCCCGGAGAAATGCGTGGGATGCGGAAAATGTGCGGAAAGCTGTCCGGCACATGTGATCAAAATCGAGAACCGTAAGGCAAAATTTAAAAGGAAAGGCTGCATCTCCTGCTTTTGTTGCCAGGAAATGTGTCCTATGAAAGCAATCAGCGTGAAAAAAGCACTGTAATAACGAGGCTTTTATTATTGTGTTAATTGCATACAAAATTTTTACAAAAATATCAAAAAACTTGTTGACAAAGTAGCACGCCCATTGTATACTTAACAAGTCGGTTGCGAGAGCAGCTACAATGGAATCTTAGCTCAGCTGGGAGAGCATCTGCCTTACAAGCAGAGGGTCATAGGTTCGAGCCCTATAGGTTCCATTCCAACTTCGGTTGGTCATATGGCGAGATAGCTCAGTTGGCTAGAGCATGCGGTTCATACCCGCAGTGTCGAGGGTTCGAATCCCCCTCTCGCTATTAGGTTAAAAGGGTCGGAAATGCTGATAAATACAGCGTTTCCGATTTTTTTGATTTCTCAAAGTATCAAATAATATGTTTACTTTTGTTTACTTCTGGATTTCTGACGGTGATAATGGTTAAACCAGAGTTTAAAATGCGCCGGTTTTCTCCTCTTAAAACCAGGGTTAAGAAGCCTAAAACAAAAGGTACGAAAGCTGACTCCGTGGAAAAAGTTACGGTTGCCGAACTTCTTCCCTCTTTGGAAAATACGGTTTTAAATAAAAATTAAACTTTAGCATCACCGCTTTCAGCATTCTGATAGACAAAGGAATTAGTGGTCATGGTGATTTCATCTAATATAGCCAGATTTCCGCTTTTCTTTATGCACATTGTTATTTAATAATTTGGACTTGCACACCGCCAAACCCGTTACTGTTCCAAAACAAACTGCTCTGTCTCAGGGTTCCACTTTAATACTGCTACGATTTCTTCAGAACTTATCAATTTATCCTCAGATGCCACAATAATCAAATCATCTACTATATCCATATAATAAAAAGATTCATCTCCAATGATCTTTAGCGCATCTATCGGAATTTCTACCCATTGACTGCCTTCGACAGCTAAAAGCTGAATTTCCTGTGTTGATATTCCTTGATATGTTGTGGTTTTTGATACCAATATTCTGCTTTGTCCGTCACTCGCTTGAATACAGTTTATAACTACTTTATCAGCCGCAAACTCCTTATATGCTACCATTTCTAATGAATCAGCATCTAAAAGGATACCCACCGTTTTATCCAATCCTGCAACATGAGGGGTATTCAAAATCTTGCATAACACGAATATTTCACTGGCATTATCTTGCGAGAAAGAACCAAAATCAATCCGAACTATAACAATATCTAATGCACTGATGTTACCTTCTTCGTAATTCTCTGCTACCTTTTCTATAATCCTGTTATTAAGCTCTGAGACCATATCAGCACTATCCCTGGATTTCGATATTCCACACGCATTGATGCACATCAGCATAAACAACACAAGAACAGAGACCGGCAAAACTTTATTTTTCATCTTACCCATACTCGTCTTAATCTCTTTCTGGCACATTTTCTATTTTAATGTGCAGGATCATATCCTGCAATCAGTGTAATAATACAACAAAATATTCGATGCGGAATCACCATTTTTTGCACGCAATGCGGCACCCATTTGACATAGCCCGTAACGATGTCCTCCCGCACCAGTTGCAATATCTGTGCAACTTACAGCTTTCAAAGCAGGCTGCGTAGAATGATCTTTTGTTCCATTACCACTACAGCTTGAGAAAAAGGCACCCCAAATATAATCATAAGTTGTAGATGATGGTTTATACATTACAATATCCGTTTTAGATTTACCTCCAGAAGTATAAAAAATATTTGCCGTTGCATCTATTGCCTCCTCGGTAACCTTAGTAGGATCATATACCTGACAACAAGAAGATGAGCAAACCTTATAATCTTTACCCGAATGATTCGAATAAACACTCAGCGCATACTCTAAGAAGGTGTTTGCCGCCACTGCCTGTGCTTCATACAATTCACTAACCTGTGTTGAAGTTAGTCCTTTACCAGTGTAATAACTTTTTCCGTAAAGTTCCGAAGATAATACAGTATAGATATATGTCTCTCTATCAACAGTTTTTGTTTGATTATTATAGTAAACCGCAATAGAATTGCTTACATCCGGAACAGAACTCATTGCTCTGGCAACAGATGATGTTGCAAAATTTCCTCTATCTATAATAGAAGGCAGTACAGTTTGTCCTCCTATATCATGCATTATTTCTTCTCTATCCTGCGAAACAGAAAAGTCATCATTTATATAGAATGTAAAAATTGTAGTTCCATCCGCACTGTCAACATCATAATTACTATAATTTGCCGCAAAATACCCTGCTGCATTTATTTCCCAATCGTATGTTCCTGAAGGGAGATTTTTTATTTGAAAACGTCCATCTTCACCCGTAATGACCGCAACTTCCCCATCTACAGAAATTGTAGCATTTGGAATAAAGGCTTCTGTATCATAATCTCTTACAACACCGACAACATTTGCCAAATTATTGTTGGAAAAAGTGTGCATACTTACTGCCAAGTCTACTGTTGCTGCAGAAAGGGCATAATTTTGGAATCCTTCGTCATAATCTTTTTGTGTTATTACCTCTGTCTCATAAAGTAAAGTTCCCTTGCTCACAGTATCCGTTTCTCCACATGCTTCTTCTGCATATGTAGTAATAGCAGAAGTATAAATAGAGCATCCGAACATAACAGCAATTGCCAAAGATATTATTCTTTTCTTCATATTTCACCCTCCCATTTTTTATAGGTAGTGTCAACTTTATACGCTCAAAATCACCCCAACTCCAGTAAAATCAAGTGTTCCAAGGCTGTGCCTTTACCTCCCCTTTCTTTGGCTTGGGTGACCAAAATTTTGCATCGGAAGATCAGTCAAGACCGGACTGAAAGCCGTTAAATTCAACCTTGACGGGGCTTTCGTAAGCAAAATATAATCGTTCACCCCAATGGAAAGGAATACGATTTTTTCATAATTCGGTTTACATTACCTTTTATAATCTGCTCAATATAACCAAGTTCTTTCTCCTTGTGCTACTTTAATGTCAAATATTTATGTTTAATAAATCGGGCTTGCAAATCCTATAAGACTGCTATCTGTTAAATTGTACGTATGTCTCGAAACCTTATCACTCCAGTTTCCATCCACAACAGTAATCTGTGTGCTTGACACCTCAACTACAATGCCAGTGTGGCTACTAGATGTTGTACTCGTGCCCGTAAAGAAAATATCGCCGACCTCAGGTGTATAGCTTCCGTTATAAGCAGAACTGTAATAAAAACAATCCATGTCTTTGAAATTCTTCATTCCTGTCGAGCAGGAAGAATACTTAGGAATAACGGATGTTGATACGCCCGCTTCACTTGCGCACCAACTAACAAATATTGCACACCATGCTGCGGGGTTAAGCCCATACCATTGACCATATTTGGTGTAGTTTGCAGAACCGGCGTTCGCTGTGAAACTATCCAAGTCTGAATTGGAAGCCTTTTCTTTATACCCAACCTGGGATTCTGCAACTCTGACAATTTCAGCACAATAATCAGTATTTATGGAATTCAAGCTGTATAACGCTTCACTAACAGCTTGAATTTCTTCAGAAACATAAGAACAGGATTGGAATCCTGACACAGTCTCCCTATAACTGTCAGACACTACTTTGGCTACATCATATGCCTCATCGTACATGATAGTCAGGTTGTGTTCAATGTCTGCAGTCTTCACAACACCGTCATCTACATATTCCATGCTCTCATATAATGTCACAAAAGTTATTGTATCCTCTATGTCAATCCCAGAAATTTGAAAAGACATATCAGAAACGCTGACGTTATTTTCGGACAATGTAATTCTGTGAGCATTTTCATCGTTCACGATGCCGTTGACAGCCACTGTTCTCAAGCTTTCCGTGTCCCCGGTCATGACTGCTGTTTCCCGACTATCCATGTAGCTTTCTACCAACTCAAGTATCTCCACCCTTTCTGTATCTTCCAGGCCAGCCGCCTCTGCGGGCAAAATCGGAACCATAACAAAGATCATACAAATAGCTAAAAAACTCGCAATATACTTTTTCATTGCTTCCTCTTTTCTCTTCATAAAATACCTCTCTTTCTCGTCTGAACTTGTTTAATCTGCCTTCTGGTTAGAAATAAACAAATAACCATCATCCGTCTTTTGTAAAATGACCACCCATTGCCCCCCCTCATACTCTTTTTCGTATTTCAGTATGAGTTTGTTATTTGACTCCCAAGTTCCGGAAGTAACCATACACCAATCAAAATTCGAGTCTCCCATAATCAGATAGTAACTGTCATATTGCTCCAAATAATAGAAACTGTCCAAGCCTGTCTTTTTTGTCTCCGCCAGACTTATTCCCATTTTTTCCTGCAAAAAAGCATCCATTTCATTTGCTGTGATTTTTATGATATCCAAATACGGGGCATCACTACATAACTCTGTCAGCATTGACAGTTCATCCTCCGATACTTCGCCAAACGCTCCTCCAACGCCATTATAAAATAACTCAAACAAGTTAATTTCATCTGGTTGACTATACTCGCTGGATAACAGCATATTGTTCATGTTCGTTATGTCACCATTGAAAAATTCTGTGTTAAACACAGTAATTTCCTTTTCGGAAAGAGTACCGGAAGCCATCTGGCATCCTGAAAACATCAAAATCATAAAAGACAAGATAACCGATAATGCAAGTAAATCCATAACTTTTGTCAATATTTTCATTCAAAATCTCCTCCGTTTCACTTCTCAAATTTCTCGCCATTATAGACTCTTCATGGGCACCACTCCCATCCATAGTTGCAAAGCAGATTTCCCCACCTGCAATACACATTACATTTTTCTACAAACTGATAATTCTTTTCTGCCGATGTTGCCGTTTTAATTTCTCCATTAACACTACACGTCATTGTAACTCGATATGTACCTCTGGAAACCAGATATATTTCCAAGCCAGATGCTGTTATGGTATTGCTCGAATCTTCCCATGATTCCACATTGACCCAGCTACCAGAGACCTTTTCCTGGAACATAGCTTTTACATACATTTTTCAAATGATTTCTGCATTTCCCTATCAGCATTGTGATTACAACTATTAAAAATATTATATTTAGCTCCAAGAAGTAGCTATCCTTTTCAAATATAGTGCAAACTATTCCGATAAAAAAATCCAAGCATAAATATTTCATCAGCTTTATTTTAAAACACTTGTTCTCTTCTTCGTTTATCTCCCTGTTTCTGTTCTCAACTGGATATAACACATACACAAATACTTCCAGGGCGAATAATACAATAAGTGAAACAAATTCATGTAAACAGAGATTCTTAACTACAAGCAGAGTAGTAATATATGTTAAGCATGACAAAACAAAGCATATCCAGAATTTTTCCAAATGCAAACCACCTGCATAGGAACGCAATGGTGAGAAAATCACAAAGAAAAATATCCCTTCTAAGACCATATCGAGTTTCAGTGCGATGAACAAGCTTGCAACCAAAAACAACCCAACTTCCAAGGTTATGACAAATCCATATTCATAGACTTCCCGATCTGCTTCATCAACCATGCTCTTTTTGATAACATAATCTGTCAACAACTTTGCTACTTTTCTCATTTATTTGTTTTTCCTGAATTTCCTCACTTCTTCCGGCTGTTTAGGCTGATGGTATATGAGTGCACATCTGCTGTTTGCAGCTTTTGATAACATTCCATCAGCAACGGATGTTAATGCTTTTGCTAATACAGTTTTCTTTTCATTTTTCTTCATTATGTATACCCCCTTAATGAACTATTTTTGTAATCATATCATATTCCCCGCAAGATAATCACTAATATGTCAAAAATACGGCAATAGCTGTCAATTTTCCAGTAGATTCATGACAACGGTCATCCGTCTTTAGGATATCTTTAATTTTATCCATGAGTTCCGAGTTGTAAAATATCAGACCGAAAGTATATCAACCTTGCACGGGGTTCTAAATTTATAAAAGAATTTTCAGCACTTATCGGCCTGCCGTTAAGTTCCTACTTTTTAAACGACGGAGACATCAGAAAAAATGCTAAGCCACAGGTTTTAATCCGTGGCTTAGCACCATATTTTAAGATTCAACTCCCAAAGTCAGGTATCATATTCCCCTCAAAATAATCCCTAATATGTCAAAAATACGGCAATAGCTGTCAATTTTCCGGCAAATTCATAACAACGGTCAGGCAAAATACAGAATCCTGTGCTTCCACTAGAATTTCGCCCTGGTACTTTTCTGCAATTCTTGCTATGGAATTTAATCCATATCCATGTCTGCCGCTTTCTGTTTTTGTGGATTGATATTTTCCGCTTCTGTCGTTTTTTAAGACATGCTCATATGGATTCTTTATCAGCATGACCAGCGCCTGCTTTTTCACTCCCATGGATATTTCTATCACCTTTTGGTGCTGCCTGCAGTCCCGGACAGCTTCTATTGCATTATCCAGTGCATTTCCCAGTGCTATGCCAATATCACATGGTTCCATGGAAAGCTCCTCTGGAATAAATATTTTTAACTGAAATGTAATCCCGTATTCCTTAGCAACGGCATATTTGAAATTAATCAGACAATCAATGGTACTGTTGCCGGTATTGGAAATGTTTTCGGAAATATTGCTGTTTTTGATAATCTGATTCAGGTTTCTGATTACAGACTCTTTATCACTGTTTTCAACGCTGTTTTTTAAAACAATAAGTTTATTCAGCAGATTGTGCCTGTCCTCATAAAATTCCTCCAACATCTTTTTTTGCGATACCGTAATTTTTTCGATCATATCAAATTGCTGGGCATAAACTGTATGTTCTTTTTCATAAGCAAAAACTTTATTTATTTTTACATACAATTCAAAAATAATGACATTAAATAAGATAAGAATGCTGATAGTGATAACAGCAAAAAAGGACTTTCCTTCTGAGCAAAATTCATTGATTGCAATGACTATGCTTCCCACTGGCACCAACAGGAGAAAAAAATAATATTTTCCCGGTACCGGACTCTCCTTTCTTTTTTCTGCCACCATCGACAGTGCATATACAGAAAGGATCATCAGGATGTTCGATAATACCAACCCAATAATATCCCTTTGCTGGCTTTCCCCTATGTCAAAGCTATTGATTAGGGAAAAGACAAAGACCTCAATCAACGACCAGCCTGCATAGAATGTAGCCAATAAAAAGTATTTTTCCTTTCCACGGCTTTGGTAGGCAACCATCGCTATGGACAGAATCAGTAAAATGTTCAGAATGGTTGCAAAAATTTGCAGGCGCCCATTATGATAACCAAAGAAAAATTGGAATATGCAATAAACAATCCACAGAGAAACAGAAAGTATACTATTCTGCTTTTCTTCAAAAAAGCTTCCCCAAAATCTTTTTACAATCCATACGGTTGCGATAACAATAGAAATATTTAATAGAATATCTTCTATTTGATTATACATTGATTTCCCCTCCCAGAAGATGGCTGTATTGTTGGTTAAAGTATTTCTGCCGTTCTTCGCTTATAGGCAGTTTCTTCCCATTTACCAACGTTATTTCTATTTTTGTCCTTGATCTAATCAAATAATAATTTACCAGATAAGACTGATGTACTCTCAAAAAAGGTATTTTTCCATCTGACATTTTTTGTTCTATCTCTGACAGTTTCCCGTTAAATGTGTAATGCTCCCCGTTTTGCGTATATATTGTAACTTTCCTGACATTGCTTTCAAAGTATAAAATCTCTTTACATAGAATTTTATATTCTTCATGCTTATAAGAAAAGGTAAAATAGACCATTTTACTGCAGACTCTCTGATAAGTTTCCAGAAATGTCTTTGTCAATATCTCCTCATCGATTGGTTTCTTTATAAATCCAAATACATCCAACCGGAACAATTCCATCATATATTTATCATAGCCTGATACATAAATCAGAAGTACATTATCATCCACCTTCCGTATATTTTCAGCCGCAGTGATGCCATCGCCACCCTTCATCTGAATATCCAAAAAGATGATGTCATACTTTGTTCCTGATGTAACCTGCCTTTTGAGTTCCCTACCACTGTAAAAAACATCAATATTCACGGGAATGCTTTCCCGCTTGCATACTTCAGAAATTATATGCTCTATCTGATTCACAATTACATTTTCATCATCACAAACAGCAATTCTTATCATGTGTACTACCTGCATTATACTTATAAAAGTGGACACATTGGTTAAATAGACTTACTATTAACATAGACACCAAAAGGAGGTATCTTTTATGTCCACAAAACAACATTACGATGAGGATTTCAAACGAACCCTCGTTGAGCTTTACCACAATGGTAAAACTCAGGCCTCTCTTATCAAAGAGTACGGCGTATCTCAAACTGCTCTTTCCAGATGGGTCAAACAGTATTCAACTGTTGAAACTGATGACGGTGAAGTTCTTACTGCAAAGCAGGTGAAAGAGCTTCAAAAACGTATGGCTCAGCTGGAAGAAGAAAACCAAATACTAAAAAAAGCGATTGCCATATTCACGCCACACTCAAGCAACGATTAGATGCCGTGCATAAGCTGCGTCATCAATACGATATCAAAACTCTTTGTCGAGTTCTTCGCATAAATCGCAGTACTTATTACAAGCACTTTTATTCAGATTTAGCACCTCGTACAAAAGAAAATCCGTTGATTCGTAAGCACCTTTTACAAATCTATACTGATTACGATAACTCTCTTGGTGCTTACAAGATCCGTCGTGTATTAGAACGTGATTATGGCATAAACATCAGTCTCGGCAGAGTGGACCGCCTGATGAACACTATGAATCTACCAAAACGTTCCACAGAAAAACCAAAATGGAAAGGTGCCTGGAAAGACAATGGTCCTTGTGAGTAACACTCCCTTTTGAAATCGAGACAGATTCACGTCCCCTCTCGCTTTTAAAATTTCTTACCGCACTTTGGGCAATACTCAAAATTTTCTGCTGTCTCATACCCACAGTAATTGCAATGTTTATAGTTATACCCATAGGTCACTTTTGAAATTCTCTGCAAATGCTCCGGGCGAATCAGTACCTGCTCTCCCCGGGCAATGGCCTTTCCCATCTCCGGATCCAGTTCATACAGCGTATTACAGCAGCTTGTCCGCACATAATAGTGCTTATTCCACTTAATACACGGTATGAAAAACATAGCCCGTCTCCTATCTCACCAGTCCCATGTTGCTTCTGTATTCCTCATTCAGCTGCCGCAGTTCCTTCTCCCCGTTAATGTACGGTTCATAAAATGTATCCACGGAACCACCGCCCAGATTATCACAACCGTTGCAGAAGTCACAGGCTCCACCGCACTGGTTCAAACCCTCCTGTATAATGCGGATCCGCTCTTCTCTCGTTGTATCTTTGATCAGTATACTTTTGATCTCCATATGCCATCACCTTTCCTGATTTATCAATACTATATATCAATAATAATGAAACTGCCTGATATGCGATAACTTTATTTTACCACACATCAGGCAGTCTGTTATCATTTTATTTCTTTACCCCGGCAATATCATCCGGATCCCGGCCTTGATAATTCCGATCCCTACCGGTATTAAAATGATTGTACAGCAGAAGATCACTCCCACGCCCGACAGGATGAGGCCGATGGGCAACAGGATCAGCAGCCACACACAGGCCTTTAAAATTGCCCCGGTAATCTTATATGCGATTCCGAATAAAATGGTTAACAGCAACAGACACAATATAAATGAAATCATAATTTTTCTCCTTTCCATAATGTAGGCCACATGCTTCACAGAAAAAACTCCTGTCTTTGTAGCTATTATATCCGGTTGTCCCACCATTTTCAGTACGTAATGTTGCACGATAAGTCATCCTAATATAGGAAAAGGACAGAGGATATCCTCTGCCCTTTTCTAGGCTGTTTCTATGCTGTTTCTTCAGGAATGGTCCCGGAACATAATGCATTCCTTCACTGTTTCCAACAGCTTCTTTTCATCCATCGGCTGTTGATAATGTCTTCCGCAAAGGCATTGGCGCTCATGGCAATGATGGGGACATTTCCGGCATCCGACCGTTTCATGGACCGGATCCTGCGGGTGGCATCCCAGCCATTTAGCTTCGGCATCATAATGTCCATGAAGATCACATCGTAATATCCCAGCTCAGATTTTTGAACTTTTGTACCGCCTCTTCTCCGTCTGCAGCGCACTCTACGTGGATCCCGTAATCCTCCAGCATGAATTTTGTGATCTCCATGTTGAGTTCATTGTCCTCTGCTAACAGCGCCCGCAGACCTTCCACCGGGATTTCCTCATAGTTTACGTTCTTCTCCTTCTCCACCGGTTCCCCGATTTTGAACGGAAGTGTCATGGTCACAGTAGTTCCGACGCCTTTTTTACTCTCTATGGCAATGTCTCCATCCAGCCTGTCCACGATTTTCTTTGCAATGGCAAGTCCCAGTCCTGTGCCTTCGTACCTGGATCTGCTGGTCTCATTCTCCTGCGTGAACGGTTCAAAAGCATGTTCCAGAAAGGTTTCACTCATGCCGATACCAGTATCGGCACAGCCGAATTCATAGACTACCCGCTCCTCGTCCGCATATTTTTCTGCACACCAGACACGCACACTGCCGCCCGGTCCGGTAAATTTAACCGCATTATCAGAAATATTGGTCAGCAGTCTCTCCACATAGATTGGATTCCCTGCCAGATCCATATGGCGGATATCACTCTGTTCCCAGTCAACAATATATTCCACATTCTTTTCTGCCGCCTGCTTCTGCTTGCCGAGGTTAACCCGGTTCAGCAGTTCTGCCAGATTAAACGGAATCTCCTGTTCCACTACACCTCCCGACTCCAGTTTGTTCATATCCAGAATATCATTCACGATAGAGACCAGATACTTCGATGAAGTCATGATCTGTTCCCGGCACTTTCTCTGTACCTCCAGATCATCCGGATAACGGTTTGCCAGATTCAGCGTGCCGATAATGCCATTCATGGGTGTCCGGATATCATGACTCATATTTGACAGGAAACGGGCCTTCAAAGCTGCTGCCTTCCTGGCTTCCTCCACCTGATACATCAGTTCATGTTCCCACTTCTTGGTATCGCTGATGCTGCGGATCAGGCAGAGCACATGGGTCAGTACACCGTTTTCGTCTCTCTTTTTTTCCACAAAACGGAGTCTGTGCCAGTCGCCATCCTTCATCCGGTATTCTAGGACTAACGTCTCTTCATTCTTCATGCGTTCCGGCAGGGTCTTCAGATCCACAAATTTGAAAAATGCCTCCTGATACTCCTCCGCCACGTATTGTCTGCATACCTTTTCATTGCTTTCCGACAGCTTTCCCGATTTCGTGAACTTCAGATGCTCGGTATCCCGGTTATTGATCTCTTCGAAATAATCTGCCTGAATATCGATCCGTGAAATATACTGGTAAGTTCTGGCGATGGAGGAAATGATCTCGTTACTCAGCTTCACTTTCTCCAATGTGTCCTGTAACTGCTTCTGGATTGCTTTTTCTTTGTACAGAATGCTGTCTATATTCCGGCAATAATTTATTCAGGATGTCATTTTCGTTCTGCTCATAGTTTAAAGACATCGTTTTCCCCTTCTACGGCACAATAAAAGCCGTCTGCCAAAAATGTGCACTGACAGACGGCTCACGATAAACATACTCCCCTACACTCAGGAATCTGCTGCAACCGGCTGTCATAGTCTGATTTTTCTCTATGTTCAGACCTTAGACCCATCTGGCTTTGTGTCCCCGTTTTTCAGCGGGTTTACTAAATAGATATTATTTTTATTACATTTTCTCCGGAGCTTCGAATCCCAGCATATCAATACAGGTCTCCAGGATATCTCTGGTCAGCACTAAAAGTGCTACCAGTCCCTGCTTACGCTCCTCATTCTCTTCACCTAAGATCTTGGTCTCATGGTAGAAGTGGTTGAACGCATTGGCAAGATCGTAAATATAGGCACATACCTTATGGGGTGCCAGTTCTTCTCCAGCGGTAGCGATCATGGTATTGAACTGTGCCAGTTCCATGGCAAGCTCTTTCTCGGACGCATTACCGGGCTGCTGTAATTTTACAGCGGTCAGGTCTCCGCCCTGCTCCTTGTATTTATTCAAAATAGACTTGATTCGCACAATGGTATACAGGATGTAGGGGCCGGTATCTCCCTCGAAGGAGGTGAAACGGTCGATATCAAAAACATAATCCTTGGATGCCTGATTGGACAGATCACCGTATTTTAACGCGGAGATAGCTACCACGTCCGCTACCTTTCTCGCCTCGGCATCTTCCATATCGCGGCCTTCCTTGATCTTTTTGTACATCTCATCCTGGGTATCCTTGATCAGGTTCTCGAGACGCATAACACCGCCCTGTCTGGTCTTGAAGGGTTTGCCATCCTTGCCGTTCATGGTACCGAAGCCCAAGAACTTCAGCTCGGTCTCGGGTTCTACCAATTTCGTCTTGCGGGCACAGCGGAATACCTGCTCGAAGTACAATTCCTGACGCTTGTCCACCACGTAGATCAGCTCGTCGGGATGATACAGCTTCATACGCTCCATAATAGTAGCCAGGTCTGTGGTATTGTACAGAGAGGCCCCGTCGGACTTTAAGATCATGCAGGGAGGGATCTCCTTGGTGTCGGTATCTTCCTTGACATCCACTACCAACGCACCCTCACTTAAGTGTGCATAGCCGTTGTCCTTCATATAAGCGACCATCTCCGGGATGATGTCATGGACATCGCTCTCTCCCTTCCACAGATCGAATTCTACGTTTAATTTGGAATAATTCTTCTTCAGGTCGTTCACAGACACATTGATAATGTGCTTCCACAGAGCACGATATCCTCTGACACCGCTCTGTAATTTGAAGGTTGCTTCCATGGCCTTTGCCTTGTACTCGGGATCTTCCTTGGACTTGGCGCTGGCTGCGGGATAGATTTCCTCCAGTTCACTGATGGTAAACGGAGCTTCCTCGGGATATTCCCCGGCGTAGTTCTCATCAAAATATACCAGTTCCGGCTGTCTCTCCTGTAAACCGGTGATGACCAGACCCATCTGTAATCCCCAGTCACCCAGATGCACATCACCGATAACCTCATGTCCCACATAGCGGCTGATGCGTTTTACGCTCTCACCGATCACTGCGGAACGTAAATGTCCCACATGCAGAGGTTTTGCCACGTTGGGGCCGCCGTAGTCGATAATGATCTTCTTGGGATGTTCGGGCTTCTCCAGACCGAATTTTTCATTTGCCTCCATGCCCTGTAAATAGGTGAGCAAAAATGCCTCACTGACCTTCAGGTTCAGGAATCCGGGGGCTACTGCCACCACTTCGGAAAATACCTTGCTGTCTTTTAACTGCTCTGCCACGTCGTTTGCGATCATGATGGGGGCTTTTTTATACAGCTTGGCTCCCGCCATGGCGCCGTTACACTGATATTCGCACAGGTCAGGACGGTTGGAAAGCATTACTTTTCCTAAGCTTCCGTCATAGCCTGCTGCGGTAAATGCCTGCTGCATTTCCTCTGTCAGCATTTCTAAAAATTTCTTCATGTCAGTCAATCCTCATACCTTTCAGTAATCTGCCGGTATTCCGTTACTTCCTGTAATGTACCGGAATATCTTGTGCAGTCACAATTTCTATCTCTCACGCTTCTGCGCTGTTTTCAATATTTCTACTATATCCTAAAATTCCTCATCCCGCAAGACGCAATTACGCATTTGCAATCTGTGCTTCCCGCTCCGCTTTGGAAAAGGCGCAGCCGCAGTAATTCTGCCGATACAGTTCATATTCTGCGGACAGTTCGATGGATCTCTTATATCCGTTCTTTTTCTTGAAATCCGAGGGCAGCCAGGAGATACCATATTCCCCGGACAGTGCCTGCCCGATCTCATTGATCTTCGCCGCATTTTTCAGAGGGCTGATGGTCAGGGTCGTGGCAAAATAATCATAACCGCCACCTGTTGCCAGCTCCGCGGTCCTGCGCAGCCGCAGGTCGAAGCAGCGGAAGCACCTCTCTCCCCCCTCGGGACAGTTCTCGTAGCCCTTCGCCATCTCATAAAAGCGCTCCGGTTCATAATCTCCCTCCACGATGTCGATGGACCAGCCCTTTTCTTCTTTATTATAAGCTGCGATCAGACGCTTCTGCTCCGCCACGCGCTTTCGATATTCTTCCGAAAAGGAAATGTTGGGATTGTAATAAAATACCGTGATCAAAAAATAACGGCACAGATATTCCAGACAATAACTGCTGCACGGTGCACAGCAGCTATGCAGAAACAGGCGGGGCGGCCGGTAATCCGACGTTGCCTCGCCCTTCTCCTGTAAGGTATTTAAAATTTTCTCTAATTCTTTCTGATAATTTACCTGGTTCATACGGTTCTCTTTCCGGCAATACTCTCGCAGTGCCCATTGCCTGCGCTCATTATAGCATACTTCACCGGACAATCCGCAATATTTTTTACGCAAATCATCCACTATGCCGGACAGATCATCCATTTTCACAAGGCACATTCACACAATTACAACAGATAAAATCCGGCGCTGCCCCCGGGCACGGTAACCTTTCCACCTGCAAATGTTGCTTCGCCGCCGAAGGTATACAGAGCTTCCTTCACCGCACAGTCTCCGTCAAAGCTGACCTCTCTGTCCGCCGGATTGATGATAACAAGGATCTTCTCCTTGTCGTCGCTGCGCAGATACGCCAGAGGATACTGCTTTTCCTCCGCATAGACGAACTCGATCTCTCCACGGCTCTGCAATGCGCTGTGCGCCTGACGGATATCGATCAGTTTCCGGATCTCATGGTACAGGGAATCCGGATCTGCCATCTGGGCCTCTACCGTGGGACGATCTGCAGCCTCGTCCTGTTTTACATAAAGCTTTTCCTTCGGTGCCGCACTGAAACCGGCGTTGGTGCTATGATCCCACTGCATGGGAGAACGGGACCCGGTACGTCCGTAACCGCCCTCTACGGAATGCAGATTTTCCACATAACGCATACCGATCTCATCCCCATAATACAGGAAGGGGGCACCGGGCATGGACAGCAGGAAGGCAAATGCCACCTTTAGCTCATCCCCATGAATACTTCTCGCCAGACGGTCCATATCGTGGTTGCCGGAAGGAATGCAGATCAGACCTTTCCGCTGCGCTTTTTCATAATTCTCCTTGTATTTCTCCACGAAGGCTGCCACATCACCTTTTCCTCTTCCGGAGAAGAAAGGCTCCTCGCAGCGGAACAGATCGTTATAATGAGACGGTCCGAAATGAAGTAAAAAGTCCATATGGAAGCCACCCTGCAGGGACTTGTCCGGTTCTCCCCACTCGGATACCAGCACTGCGTCGGGGAACTCCGCATCCAGGAACGCTCTTACCTTTCTCCACAGAGCGATGTTTCCCTTGCCGTCCTCATCGTTTTTCACCAGCGAACCTGCCATATCCACACGGAAGCCGTCACAACCCATGCCAATCCAGAACCGCATGACATTTTCCATCTCAGCAAGTGTTGCCTTAGGACCCGGATCATCGGGATCCTGCTGCCAGTCCTGTGTCTTTTTATAAAATCCGTAATTGAGTGCCGGCTGGTGTGCGAAAAAGTTCACGATCACAGAACCCTCTCTCTCAGAGATACCGCACAGACTTCCCATGTTCTCCAGCTGTCCCCAGGTGCTGTCGGTCCAGATATACCTGTCGGTAAATTCATTGCGGTCTGCCTTACAGGACTCCTTGAACCAGGGATGGGCCACGGAAGTATGTCCCGGCACCAGGTCTAACAGGATATGCATATCCCGCTTATGTACTTCGTTAAACAGACGCTTCAAGTCCGCATTAGTGCCGTATCTGGGAGCCGCCTGATAATAGTCCGCCACGTCATAGCCCGCATCTCCGAAAGGTGATGCAAAACAGGGATTCATCCAGATCGCATTACATCCCAGTTCCTTAATATAATCCAGCTTTTCTATAATACCCTGAAAATCACCGATGCCGTCACCGTTGGTATCCAGAAAAGACTGGGGATAAATTTCATAAAAGATTGCATTATCAAGCCACTTTGCCATGTTTTTGCTCCTTCCCTTTTCTTCACGTTTCTTATAAAAAACGTTTTCCGTTATTTTCTTTTACCATACCACAGAATGGCTACTTGTACAACCGGTAAAAATCTTCTATAATGAAATATCAGGGGCAAAAGCCTGAAACCACAATAAGAATGAGGTCTATCATGTTAACACAAAAAGTAAGCACCATCGATGAACTCTTGCAGTTCGTAGGCAGTCTACGCGAAAAGCACGGCGTCCGCCTCTGGTTCCGCGGGGAAGAGAACGCAGATCTGACTCTGATCCCTTCCATCCAACGAAGCCAGAAAAGACTGGACTCCGAACGCTATATTGCCAATGATTTCTATATCCGGGCGAGACAGATCCTTGACAATCCGCCTGATAAGCACAATTATGCCGGCTGGGTATCCCTGATGCAGCACTACGGTCTGCCCACGAGGATGTTAGACTGGACCCAGTCTCCCCTGATTGCCGTATTTTTCGCCACAGAGACTTACAGAGAGACTCCAGACACCGACGCCTGCGTCTGGGTACTGACACCGGGTCTGTTGAACGAGAAGGAAGGCTTCGGCAACTGCATCTATCCCATTGATGCAGACACCACACAGGAAATGCTACTGCCCGCCTTCAAACACAACCACCACAATCCGGAATTGAAAAACAAGATCCTGGCCTGCAGTTCCACGGAGAATAACCTCCGCATGTACTCCCAGTACTCCAACTTCACCGTACATAACTCTCTGGAACGTCTGGAAGATATCTGCGATGAAAATATGCTGTATAAGATCATTATTCCCTCCGGGCGGAAACAATACTTTATAGAAAGCCTGCGGGTATTCGGCATCTCCGAAAGCTTCGTATACCCCGACCTGGATCATATATCCAGTGATTTGAAGGACTCCTATGGGATTTAGATTCATTAATTAAGAAAGGAAATATACACATGAAAATCGTATTACAGCATCTGACCAAGAAATTCCCCGCCCGCGGTCCTGTCCGCGGCAGGAAAAACCGCGAAGATGTCATTGCCGTAAATGACTTCGACTTCGAGATCCCCGACGGCAAACTGATCGGACTCTTAGGTCCTTCCGGCTGTGGCAAAAGTACTGCCCTGAATCTGATCTGCGGTTTACTCAAACCCACCGATGGCAAAATCTTTTTCGGCGAAGATGATGTCACCGGACTTCCTCCCGAGAACCGCGGTGTCGGCATGGTGTTCCAGAACTATGCCCTCTACCCCCACCTCACTGTGGAGAAAAATATTCAGTTCCCCTTAGAGAACCTGAAGGGTGCTGACAAGCTTTCCAAAGAAGAGATGAGCAAGCGCGTGCTGGAAGCAGCAAAGCTGGTACAGATCGACCACCTGTTAGAGCGCAAACCCAATGAGCTCTCCGGCGGTCAGCAGCAGCGTGTTGCCATCGCCAGAGCCTTAGTCAAGCTGCCTCGCGTTCTTCTTTTGGATGAGCCCCTCTCAAATCTGGATGCCAGACTCCGTCTCCAGACCAGAGAAGAGATCCGCCGGATCCAGCAGGAGACACAGATCACCACCATCTTCGTTACCCACGATCAGGACGAAGCCATGAGCATCTCCGATATGATCGTCGTGATGAAGGACGGTATCGTACAGCAGATCGGCAAGCCCCAGAACGTATACGATGATCCCGTGAATCTGTTCGTTGCAAAGTTCCTCGGCACGCCTCCCATCAATGTATTTTCCGGTGAGGTAAAAAATGAGCAGTTATACATTGGCTCCGAGGCTGTCCTGTCCACTCCCGGAGTAGCGGACCAGCCCGTGCATGTCGGCATCCGCCCGGAAGGCTTCATCTTAAAAGAGGACGGACCTCTCTCCTGCGATCTGGTGCGTCTGGAGGTCATGGGCCGGGATGTGAGCATTGTTTCCACCCATGAGAAGTCCCAGAACGTTACCATCCGTTCCATCATTGATGCGGACGAAGGGAAATCTCTTCCCACCGGAAAAGTGCATTTCGCCTTAAAACCCGCAAAAGTATTCCTCTTTTGCACCGACACCGAAGAACGCATCCGTTTTTAATATTTTATCCGATTTTGCAGTCCGGCGGTATTCATGGGCTGCAGAAAGAATTGAGGTTTCTTATGGAAAAACAAAATATGAAAGCCTGGCTCTATCTATTGCCGGCATTCCTGTTTCTGGGTGCTTTTATGATCTATCCTCTTATCGACGTATTCGTGTACTCCTTTGAAGAGGGTTACAATTCTGCATCCCAGACCTTTTACGGCGTAGGCATGTACAATTACTCCTATGTGCTCCACGATCCGTACTTTTTACAGGCATTGAAAAATACCTTCATTCTGGTCATCATCACCGTTCCGGTCTCCACCGGGCTGGCGCTTTTGATCTCCGCTGCCTTAAGCTCCATCAAACCGCTGCGGGATCTGTTCCAGACCATATTTTTCCTGCCCTACGTGACCAATACTCTGGCGGTCGGTCTGGTCTTCATGATTCTTTTCAAAAAGACTCCTTACTCCGACGGTCTGATCAATCTGCTGATCCAGTTTTTCGGCGGCAGCTCCGTGGATTTCATCGACGGACCCTACTGGGCGAAAATGTTCGTGCTGTGTTTTTACACCATCTGGATCGTTATGCCTTTTAAGATCCTGATCCTGACCAGTGCTCTCGCCAGTGTGAACCCCATGTACTACAATGCGGCAAGAGTGGACGGCACTTCCCGTTTCCGGATGTTTACCAAGATCACACTGCCCATGATCTCCCCCATGGTATTCTACCTGATCATCACCGGCTTTATCGGCGCATTCAAAGCCTACAGTGATGCCGTAGCGCTCTTCGGCACAAACTTAAATGCCGCAGAGATGAATACCATCGTCGGCTACGTCTACGACATGCTCTACGGTGACAGCGGCGGATATCCTTCCTATGCTTCCGCTGCGGCGATCCTGCTGTTTGCCATCGTCCTGACCATCACCTACATCAATCTGCTGGTCAGCAAAAAGCATGTCCACTATGTATAGGAAAGGAGGTCTTTGTGATGTCTGATGTTACATCTGATTATGAAAAAATCGAGAAACGCACCCGGATCCGCGGCAATATCCGCAATGGGATCGTCTACTTTTTTCTGTGTCTGTGGGCACTGATCGTACTGTTCCCTTTTTACTGGATGGTACTGACCTCCGTAAAAAGCTACGGCTCCTATAATGCAGAATATATTCCGAAGTTTTTCACCCTGTCTCCCACTTTGCAGAACTACGTGGACGCTTTTACCACTGTTTCTCTGGGAAGATACCTGTGGAACACTTTGTTTTTCACCGTGGTCACCACTGCCATCATGCTGGTGGTCATCACCCTGGCAGCCTTCGCTTTTGCAAGGTTGAACTTTGCCGGAAAAGATCTGATCTTTACGTTATTTTTATCTCTGATGATGATTCCCAATGAACTGGTGGTCATTACGAATTTCACTACCATCACGAATCTGGATCTGCGCAATACCTTCACCGGTCTGATCCTGCCTTCCGTGACTAGCGTATTTTATATCTATCTGCTGCGGGAGAATTTCGCACAGATTCCGGACGAGCTGTATTATGCCGCCAAGGTAGACGGTACTTCCGATCTGCGATATCTGCGCAAGGTCATGGTGCCCATCTGCAAACCCACGCTTATCACCATCGTGATTCTGAAGGTTATTGAATGCTGGAACTCCTATGTGTGGCCCAGACTGATCACCGATGATCCGGATTACTATCTGGTATCCAACGGCATCCAGGAGATCCGTGAGAATGGTTTCGGCAGAGAGAACATCCCCGCCATGATGGCTGCGGTGGTCGTGATTTCCGTTCCTCTGGTGGTGTTGTTCCTCGTATTCCGTAAAAAAGTCATGGCAGGCGTTGCCAGAGGAGGTACCAAAGGATGAGTCGATTCAGCAAAAAACTGGCATTATTATGTGCCGTGGGCACTCTGTCTCTGTCCCTGACCGGCTGCCATGGTTCGAAAGGCCTGCCGGAATTCACTGTTCCTGAGGAATTCGATACTTCCAGGAACTATGAGATCACCTTCTGGGCGAAAAATGATACCAACAAAACCCAGACGGAAATCTACAAGAAAGCCATTGCGGATTTTGAAGCCCTGTATCCCAATATCACGGTGAACCTGAATCTATACACGGATTACGGCAAAATTTACAACGATGTCATTACCAATATTTCCACCAATACGACACCCAATGTCTGCATCACCTACCCGGATCACATTGCCACCTACCTCACCGGGCAGAATACCGTAGTTCCTCTGGATGACCTGTTTGCCGATGAAAAATACGGTCTGGGCGGCACGGAGCTTGCCTATGACGGTCCTGCCAGAGAAGAAGTCATTCCTCAGTTTTTGAATGAATGCTCCATCGACGGTCATTACTATGCCGTTCCTTACATGCGTTCCACCGAGGCCTGCTACGTGAATAAGACCTACGTGGAAAATCTTGGATATACTCTGCCGGATGTACTGACCTGGGACTTCATCTGGGAAGTCTCCGAGGCTGCCACCGCACAAAATGCGGACGGCACCTATGTAGTCAATGGGCAGAATGTACTGATCCCGTTTATCTACAAGTCCACCGACAATATGATGATCCAGATGTTAAAGCAAAAGAACGCAGGATATTCCACGGCTGACGGCAGCATTGAACTTTTCAACGATACTACCACGGATCTCCTGTATGGTATTGCCGGACATGTAAAAAGTGGTGCTTTTTCCACCTTCAAGATCTCCGGTTATCCTGCGAACTTCCTGAATGCCGGGCAATGTATTTTCGCCATTGATTCCACCGCCGGAGCCACCTGGATGGGTACGGACGCTCCGCTGTCGGATATCAGCGAGGATTCTCTGGTGCAGTTTGAGACCGCCGTGCGGATGATTCCCCAGTTTGACCCGGAACATCCCGAAATGATCTCCCAGGGTCCTTCCGTCTGCGTCTTCAATAAATCAGACTCCCAGGAAGTACTGGCATCCTGGCTGTTTGCCCAGTATCTGCTCACCAACGATGTGCAGATTGCTTATTCCGAGACAGAAGGCTATGTACCTGTAACCTCTAAGGCACAGAACTCCGCAGAGTATCAGGATTATCTGTCCGAATGCGGTGCGGATAACAGTACGCATTATGCGGTGAAAATTGAGGCTTCCAAACTGTTGCTTGACAACGTAGACAACACCTTCGTTACACCGGTATTTAACGGTTCCGCATCCTTACGTGATGCCTCCGGACAGTTGATTGAAAACGTGGTGAAGTCCACCCGCAGAAAAGAGACTGTGGATGATACCTACATACAAAAGCTTTACAGCGATGTAGAAAGCCTGTACCGTCTCGGTCAGGGAAGTGATGCCTCCTTCGGCAAAAAGGAACTGGGTGCCATGCCCCGGGCTTCCGTGATCCTGTTAAGCACACTTGCAGTCACCTGGGTTCTGATCCTCCTGTATGTAGGGCGGGAATATTTAAAAAACAGAAAGAAGTAATTTTTCAGCCCCATTCGTAAGATAATATCTGGTGGTATTATCCTGCGCATGGGGCTCTTTTTGCAAAAAGCCTTGATTTATCTTACGTTTCAGGTATAATGGAACTGTTCGGTGTCTGAATGCGCCGGATAAATTGAGGAGATGTCTGTGTATCTGCACAGACCCATATGCGCCACAAGCGCAGGAATGGAGGATTATTATGAAAAAGAAGACACTTGCATTAACCATGGCTATGGCTCTGGTTCTGTCTCTCGCTGCATGTGGAAACAGCAATGCAGACGTTGCTGCTGAATCTACCGCTGCTGCCACCACCGAGGCTGCTACTACCGAAGCCGCTACTACCGAAGCCGCTGCTACGGAAGCTTCTACCGAGGCTGCTGAAGCTGTTGCTGATGAGAAGTCCGAGGGTGTTATGACCTACGAAGAGTACATGGCTGCTGATCTCGATTCCGAAGTTGTGATCGAGGCTTATGTTCAGGCTAAACAGTCCTGGTGGGAAGATAAGGCTACCCTGTACACCCAGGATCAGGATGGTGCTTACTTCATCTACAATTCCGTATGTTCCGAAGAGGATTATGCTAAGCTGGTACCCGGTACCAAGATCAAAGTAACCGGTTATAAGACCGAGTGGTCCGGTGAAGTAGAGATTGCTGAAGGTGCTACCTTCGAGATCGAAGAGGGCAGCTACATCGCTCCCGTTACCGATGTGACCGATCTGTTAGGTACTGATGATCTGATCAACTATCAGAACCAGTTCGTAGCTTTCAAGGGTATGACTGTAGAAGCCAGCCAGGATGCCACCGGCAATGATGTTGCTTTCCTGTACAACTACGATGGTTCCGGTGAAGACGGTAACGACCTGTACTTCAACGTTTCTCTGAATGGTCAGACCTATACCTTCACCGTTGAGTCTTATCTGTGCGACAACACCACCGATGTTTACAACGCTGTAAAGAACTTAAAGATCGGTGACACCATCGATATGGAAGGTTTCCTGTACTGGTACGAAGGTGTGAACCCTCACATCACTTCCGTGACTGTGAAGTAATTTCATCAGATATTAAGCTATATTGACAATAAAAAGAACTGGCTTCCCAGGAAGACAGTTCTTTTTTATTGTCCACTTATATGCTTTACTTATCTGTTGCCAGGTACACCTGCGCATACCTATCTTCTCTCTGCCTGTCGGAATTCTTCTGCCTCCATCAGCGTCTCAGCGATCTCCTTCTCTGGCTCTACTATCTATGCGAAGTGATCAGCCTTTATTTTCTGCTCTCCAGCCATTGTTTCGCGATTTGGAATCCCTCCATGGGAACGCAGAATCGCTGATCTCTAGGCGGCTGCAATGCGGCATCCAGTTCCTCCATATCGAACCACTCCACACTCTCCACTTCCTCTTTTTGCAGGATAAGCTTCGCAACATCTACCGGCTTAGTGTACATATAGACGAATGCAACCTCGTTGTCCCGAAACATTTTTCCATGAAATTCCTTTTCGTATTGAATATCAAAGCATCCGGCGAATTGCAGCTCCTCTTTAGATGCCTGGATTCCCAGTTCTTCGTAAAGTTCCCGTATTGCAGATTCCTCCGGCTCGTCCCCCGCCTGAATATGTCCGGCGGAAGAAGTATCGAACCTCCCCGGAAAGCTGTCTTTTTCTGCAGAGCGTTTCTGCAATAACAACTGTGCCTTCCCATCCTGTTCTCTTATGATCCAGATATGGGCAGTTCTGTGACGGATACCCTTTTTATGTGCCTGTGTGCGTTCTATGCTCTCCCCTGTGGGAATGCCTTTTTCATCTACGATGTCAAAAAATTCCATGGTGTTATGGCTCCTTTGTGTTTCTTTGTAGCTTTCCTATCTAAGATCTAATACCATCAGATCAAAATCGTAGTATTCCCCGTCGATCTTAAAATACGCCGGCGAGGTCCCGATTTTCCGG
>ENA-OPVG01000624-OPVG01000624.1-human-gut-metagenome-genome-assembly--contig:-NODE-624-length-30119-cov-7.348656_pt1 | contig 30119 bp, 22 predicted proteins | sample MGYA00241093_ERZ501975 | MGnify/ENA primary metagenome ERZ501975 (study PRJEB25962, sample SAMEA2042993) | human gut metagenome | biome: human gut; feature: human-associated habitat; material: faeces... | reverse complement strand
ATGATGCTGAATTTGCAATCGTAAAAGGAAATACAGTACTTGGAAATCTGATGGATGATGTTCGGTTTTATGGAGAGCTTGCACTGGTACGGGAAGGGATTGAGAAAATTCATGAAGCATTGCCGGACTACAAGTATGTACCGATGAGGGATGTTCGAGAAGCAATGTATCCAGAGAAGATGACCACAGAACAGCTGGCAGAGGCACTGGATGAGATTGCAGAAGCATTTGATCCGTATGAGTATCGAGATAATGTGGAGATGGGAGAAAATACGATACAGGAAGTAATGCTGGATTTGCGAAGTGGAAATATTCATTACTATGTTTCTTACTTGAAGGATATTGTGGACGAAAAATGCGACCTGTCTGTTCGTGCAGGCGTATTGCTGGAAAGACTGAAAGCCTATGAACCGGAGCTTCCAAAAGATATAGAACCGATGGTGTATGTAAATTATTGTGAGAAAAGTGATTTGGGGAATCCAAGATGCCAGAAGTTATCTGATTTGGATTCCAAAACCGTAGAACAGGACAAAGCCTGGTATGCTGACCTTGATCCAAACACCAACGAACCAAAAACGACAGCACAGATGTTTTTTACAGTATATTATGCTGAGAAGGGCGACAAGATGCTGCATCATTTTCAAGGTAAGATAGAGATTGGTACCGGAAACGGAGGTATCATCAGTCAATTAAAGATGCAGAATGAAATGAAATTGACGGATGAAAGCTGGATCAGTTATCAGCAAGGAAAAGGCAATGAAGAGTATCAGAAGTATATGGAAGATCTGACGGATATGCAGAATCATGTACTGCCGTATTTGCAGAGTTTTTGCAGCCTGGAAGAAAAAGGTGTGCAGGAGAGACGAGAACAGAAGATAGCAGAGAAAAATGAGAGCAGAGAAACTGTGCCAAGAACTGGCGTTGAAGCAAATACAGCAGTTAAGGATGCAGGGAAAGCAGAAAGAAAGACAGTGGAACAGAAAAAGGCAATGGCAAGGAAAGAGAAAAAACCATCGATTCATGAACGCTTGGAAATCAATAAGAGAATCATCCAGGAAAAACAGGGAAAAGATAAGCCGGCGAGAGGAGCTGATTTGAGTGTAAGGACAGTGTAGTATAAGCAAAACGAGTCGGAGGTCACGGATGACAACGTGGCTTCCGGCTTTTTTTGCCTTGGTAAAAATGCTGAATTATCTACCACGAAAGTATACAAAGCTTACAAAGATGTATCTTTGTTCAAAAAGACTATATATGGGCGACCTTTTACGGGCAATTTATATAGAATAGAGAAAAGGTGGTAGAAATCATGGATATGAAAACAGCAGTTATATATCGTCTTGAAGAATTGATAAGGCAAAAGGATATTACCGTGAATGAGGCGGCGATACGTTCTGGTGTTCCGCCATCAACGCTGAAGAATATTTTGTATGGGCAGAGTAAGAATGTAGGCGTAGTTACAATCAAGAAATTGTGTGATGGATTAGAAATCACAATACCAGAATTTTTTGGAGATTCCATCTTTGCAGAGTTGGAACCGGAGTTATAGAAGTAAGAGATAATCTCATGGCAAAATTCTGCGGGATGGTTTTTTTATGAAATAAGGTTAGCTGTAACTAACAATGAGGGAGGATTATGTATAAGATAGCGATTTGTGATGATGATAAAAGATATAGAAAAACGATCAGAGAGATTATAGAGCATGAAAATAGTTTGCCTGAAAATGAAATCAGATTTTATGAATACGAATCAGGAAATGAACTTTTGAAACATACGGATATTCTCCACGAATTAGTCTTTATAGATATCCGTATGCCGGGGCTGGATGGAAACCAAACAGCATTAAAATTGAGAAATTATAACAAAGATGCAGTTTTAATCTTCTATTCCAGTTATTTTGAGCCGACAGTGGACAGTATAAATTTCGGACAGCCCTTTCGGTATATTATGAAGGACTTACACGATACCAGCTTACGCCGGGAAATTGCAGCTATTATGACTGAGGTAAAGAGACGCTTTCTGAATGACTATGCGGTAACGGTGACATCGGCGGGGAAGATAATACGCATACACGTGGAAAATATCTTATATGTTTCCAGAGCCAAAAGAGGATGTGAGATAACCATTGTGAAAGAGCAAGAAAAGGAGACAGTTCGGTGCAGAGAAGCGTTTGGAGAATTATGTGAACAGCTAAAAGATCAGGGATTTGCACAGGCGCATTATAGTTACATTGTTAAGTTGGGAAAAGTAGAAGGGTTAGAAAAAGGCGTACTACGGTTGAAATGCGGAATAGAACTGAATGTTTCAAGAGCAAAGAAAGAAGAGTTTACCGAGGCACTGTTTGAATATCTGAGGGAAAGGAATGGTTGATCTGATGAGTTTACTAAGAGATGTTTTAGTTTGCAGCCTTCAGGTATGGATGCTGAATGATTTTGGGAAAAATATGTTTCCGTATAGGGTAGAACCTTTATGGAAAAGAATTGGGGTGTACTTTGCTGCGGCACTTTATATTTTTATTGCAAATCATATGGGAACGACGCTATTTAATATTGCGATTATTCCCGCAAGTTATACGATTGCTGCTATTATTATTTTTCAAGGCAGTAAGTGGAAGAAAGTTATCATGGCCTGTTGTTATTATATGTTGGCAATCGTACCAGAATTTTTGTTTGCTGCGATTACTGAAGCCTATGGAATAACTGGAACAGCAAACGAATTTCAGTCAGAGCTGGAAAAAACACTAGCTATTTTGTTGATGAAAACGATGACTTTTTTACTCGTGAAATGTATTAACCAGATAACAAGAAAGAAAAATTATCTGACGATTGAAAATAAATTGTTTACTGTGCTGTTAACTCTGCCGGTAGCGACAATTATCATTTTTATGTGTATATACTATTCGAATATTTCTTTTACCGGTGTAAATCGTATCATGATTCCTATTGGAGCAGCATTGCTGTTAATGACGAATATTTGTATATTTGCAGTCTTTGATAAATTAATTGAAAGGTCTGAAGAAGTAAAAAAGATGGAATTGCTTTATCAGAAAAGTAAAGCTGAAAATATCAATCAGAAATATATCAATAAGGTAAACGAAGATAAAATGGCTTTTCTGCATGATGTGAGTAAATTTCTTTGTATTACAGCGAACTTGATAGAAAATGGAAAAAATCTTGAGCTGGATAACATGGTAAGACATTTGGGGATCCGGATACAGGAACTGAAAAATTATAGTTACTGCGCTGATCCGGTTCTAAACAGCATTTTATGTGAAAGAAAATTTGTCACCGAATCAAAAGGCATATTGTATAAAATCAAACTTGGAAATAATCTTAGGACAGATTTTATAGAAGACCTAGATTTGATTTCTATTGTGGGGAATCTTTTGGATAATGCAATCGAGGCTGCTGAAAAGACAGAGAAAGATAAGTATGTGATTTGTAATATGTATATGGGGAATGAAAATCATTTCCTGGTAATGGAATTTCGCAATAATTATATTGTGCCTTTAATAAAAGAGAAGGACCGATATATAAGTACAAAAAGAGATTCCGGCAGTCATGGAATCGGGCTTCATACGGTAAAGAAACTGGTGGAAAGATATGGAGGAATCATGAGGATTGTTACAGGAGAACGGGAGTTTTCTGTTGAGATAATCTTTACAATTAGATAAGACTATGCAAAAATCGCCCAAAAAATTACCGTTTTGGCCGAGGTAATTGTAGTAGAGGCGATTTTTTAGTAGAATTTTGAAAAAAGGAGGCAAAAATCATGAAGAAAATATTAGACAAAGTAACAACAAAGGTATTAGAGGGCATCAATTTGCTTGCGCTCAAATTGACAGCACGTTCCGCAAATCTTGCATGTGACTGGTTATATTTTCAGGATGAAGAACCGGACGAAGTTAAGAAGATGAGAAAGTTTTAATGCGAAAAAGGATAATCGACTGGTTTTTCACTTTACAAAGCCAGCGGGGAATTCTTGGGGAAAAAGAGCGTAGGTTTTATACATATGCTTACGGTTTGCTTCTGAATAAGATAGCTATATATGCCATTATTGCTATAGTTGGTACGACAACAGGAAACTGGATAGAAATGTTTAGCTTTTTACTGCCGTTTACTGTTTTAAGGCAGTATGCAGGGGGAATTCATTTAGAAAAGCCTACGAGCTGTATTATTTTCTCTGGTTTCCTCGTTTTCGGATGTGGGCAATATTTAGCGGTAACATCAGACATTGGATTCTCTTTTTTCTTTCTTTGGCTTATTGCGGTTTTAGTTATATTCATGTTAGTACCAATAGATACTAAAGGTAAGAAACTAGACAAGATAGAGACAAGAATTTATGGAAAACGTGCAAGAATAATATTAGCGATTGAATTTATAATGACTATATTTTTAGGGATATATGGATTCTCTTTGCTGGCAAAAGGAATTGCAACAGCGCATTTGGTTTTAGCTACTGGACTAATAATAGGAAGTGTAAAAAAATTTTGGATGTGAGTTAGAAATACCTAACCAACAAAGGAAAGAAAAGTAAAATGAGTAAAAAGATTAGGTAGTAAGGAAGATACAGAAAAGATGGGATTGATGATAAATAAGAACTTTAATGATAAATGGATTCAAAAATTTATAAATTTATTACAGGGTTTCTTTTATGCGCAATATTGTCCATTTGGACAGGAAGATGAAAGAAAGATAGAGCAAGAAATATGTAACTTACTAAAGGAGTATTTAGAATTGCTAAATATGGGAAGAAGTGAAGATGAAAGAAAACTAGTGGAGTTTAAAAATACACTTCCTGTTTTAAAACAGTTGGTTATATCGGATATGATAGCAGCATATGAAGGAGATCCGGCGGCAAAGAGCTATATGGAGATTATAATAGCCTATCCGGGGCCATTAGCAGTATTGGTTCAAAGAACAGCTCATTGCCTGTATGAATTAGATATTCCTATTTTGCCAAGAGTCATGACGGAATATGCACACTCAAGAACGGCAATTGATATTCACCCAGGAGCAATAATTGGTAAAGGTTTTTTATAGATCATGGAACGGGTGTGGTAATTGGCGAAACAACAGTTATTGGAAAGAATGTAAAAATGTGTCAAGGAGTAACCTTGGGAGCGTTATCTACTAAGGATAGTCAGAAACTAAGATATATTAAGAGACATCCTACAGTAGAAGATGATGTAACTATTTATACGGGAGCTACTATTCTTGGCGGAGATACGGTAATAGGAAAAGGCAGTATTATTGGGGCTAATACATGGATTACACAGACAATACCTCAATATGCTCTTGTAAAACAATATATCTCGGATTTATAAATTGTGGAATATTTAAAACAGGATAATTTTATAAAATGTGGAGGATAATGTGTATTTTCCCGAAAATAAATTATGGAGAATAAAGTAATTAATGATAAGTATTAAACAATATTGTAACGAAAGATTATTCAAACTAAGTAGAATAAAATTACTTCCGAATGAAATTCATTTATGGAGTATTAATTGGAAAGAATTAGAAGATTATATACATAAATATAAAAATTTAATTTCTATACAGGAAGAACAACGAGTATATTCTTTTAAATTTTATGAAGATAGAATGCGATGTATGACAGGAAAAATTTTAACAAAATTACTATTAGCACATTATTTAGAAGTAGATTGTCTTGATATTCAAATATGCTATGAAAAAAATGGGAAACCATATCATATGCCAATAAAAGATAAAAGACTTATACAGTTTAATGTTTCGCATTCTGGAGAATTTGTTTTTATGGGATTTGCATATGAAAAAAGAATAGGAGTTGATATAGAAAAAATAAATTTATCATTTCAATACCAGTGTATAAGCGATAAGTTCCTTTCTAAAAAAGAGATAGAGGATATTAATAAAAGTAAGAATATAGAAAAGTTTTATAATCTATGGACAGCAAAGGAGGCTTATGTAAAAGCGATAGGAATAGGACTTTTTAAAGAGTTCAAATCTTTTTCTGTTAGTGAAGACATAATAAAAGAGAATAACAAAATAGAAGAAGGGTGGTTTTTGAAGAACATAAAATTAAACGAGGAATATGTAGCATGTGTCGTGCTTCAAAAATAAAACTATGAAAGGAAAAATAAAATTGAGAAAGAGAGATAATAATATGGAGATATTTCCTTATATTCAAAGAATGAAAAAAGAAAAGCCATATCAATTATTTTGTTTTCCTCATGCTGGAGGGAATAGCTTAACTTTTGCTAAATGGGTAGATCGTAGTAGTAAAATAGACATTATTCCCATAAGTCTTTCAGAAAGAGGTAAAGAAAATAATTATAATAACTTAGTAGGTATAATAGCTGAAAAAATAATAGCCATACTAGATGATAGACCATTTTTTTTCTGGGGACATAGCATGGGCGCTGCATTAGCGTTCTCTGTATCGTATTATATTGAAAAAAAATACAATTATTTTCCAGAAAAATTGATTGTTGCAGCAAGACAACCTCCTTTTGATCCGTGTGCAAAAAGCTTTAGAAGCAGTATGGGACTAAGTGCATTATTAGATGAACTAAAAAATGCAGGAGGAACTCCAAGAGAATTATTAGAAAGCGATATTTTTAGAGAATATATGTTACCGGAAATTATGAATGATTATGTTTTACATGAGGGTTTTAAGTATCATGGGGAAATGATAAATTCTTCTATAGTTGCTCATTGTGGTACAGAAGATATAGAGGCAAACGAAACAATTATGCTAGGATGGAAAGAAGTAACATTAAAAGAATTTAAGATAACTTCTTTTAGTGGAGGACATTTTTTTCCACATAGCTATACAAAATATTTGGAAGAATTAGAAAAGGAAATTATAAATTAGCTATTATAAAGGAGATAAGATGGATACGAATAAATTATTATATTGGTCGCCTGTTTTTCGATGGGAAATTGTGGACGGCTGCCTGAAAATTGAATTATTTAATTATGGTCAGCAGTTTTCTGGATTATTTCCAGAATTTTACTTTTATACACAGAAAGGGATTTTAGAAGAAGACTTAATTGAAAAAATGAGTTATAAAAATAATCCCTTAATTAAGAAATTTATAAGAGATTTAATTAAAAGACAGATTTTGATTTATAGCCCATTAGAGATACAACAACTGGTACATATACAGAATTATCTTTTTGATAATAAGTATGATGAAAAAATTAAATATGATGCGGAAACTCTGGAGAATTTTAAAGAAATACAGTTAACTAGAAATCCGGTCATGGAACAAAAAATAATGGATGAAATTAAGATACCCACAAACAATTTTTCTCATATGATTGAAAAGAGAAAAAGTGTTCGCGTTTTTGACAATGAAACACTGATGGATAAGGAAAAATTTTTCAAAATAATATCTATTTTAAGAGAAAGGGATGCTATTACGCATCGTTATTATTATGCAAGCGCAGGTGGATTATATCCTATTGATGTTTATGTCTATATTAAAGAGAACAGAATTAAAGAAATACCGGGTGGACTTTATTATTATTCACCTAAATTAAATTGTTTACAGAAAATAAAAAAAGAGAACGTTATAAACGAGGAATCTCAATATTTTATGAATAAGGATATTTTTTCACATTCAGCATTTAGTATATATTTTATTTACGATGCAGATGTTTCGATGCCTAAATATGGTGGAATGGCATATATTTATGCATGTATAGATACGGGGATAATGGTTTCGCTATTAACTTATATTGCTGAAGCAGAAGAAGTTGGAAGTTGCTCTATTGGAGAAATGGATTACAAGAAGATAAAGCCCCTTTTTCCATTAACTTCTAATATGTCGTTCCTTCATAGCATGGAATTTGGTATTAAAAAGTAATAAAGGAGAGAGGTACATTGTTATCAGAAATTCTAAAAAAGATTGTTGAGGAATCCACTAATGAAGGGATTAGATTTATAGAACATACAACGGAGGTTTTTGTAAGTTATAAGGAACTATATAATGACGCAATAGGATTAGGAGAGTGGCTAAAAGAGAAAGGGATGAAACCGGGGGAATCTTTGGTAATTTTGCTACAAAACCGCAAAAATTTCATTACAACTTTTTGGACTTGTTTGATATTTGGATATACAGCAATTCCGGTGGATTATATTTCAGCATGGAATAAATCATGGGGAATAAAAAATGTCGAAAATGTATTTCAAAATATAACTAACAATAAAGTAATTACTGACAAAAAACAATATGAAATTTTATCTCAAAATAAATATATAAAAAGCAGCGATATATTTATTTTTCCAGAAATAGAAAATATTAAAAGAGATTGGAAGAAAAATTGGTTTAAAGTAATTGATACAGAATATCCAGCGGTAATTTTATTTACATCAGGCAGTGTATTTTTGCCCAAGGGAGTGGTTTTAACAACAGAGAATCTTCTCAATGGAATTGAACAAGTAATACAAAAAATTCACTACAATAAGTCAGATGTAATAATTAATTGGATGCCTTTAACTCACGTGGCAGGCTTACTTCTTCTACATTTAATACCTCTATGTAGTGGGGCAAACGAAGTTGTTGTATCAACAGAGGATTTTTTGAGAAATCCAAGGGGATTTTTCGATTATGTTAAGAAATATAAAGGAACCGTAACTATGTTTCCGAATTTTGCTGTTGAAATGTTAGTAAACTATGGAAAGAAAAATGATATATCAAGTATTGATATTAGTAGTTTGAGATGTGTTTTTAATGGTGCAGAACCTATAAATTGTACGAATATGTATAAATTTATTGAGTTGTATAAAAAATGCGGATTCAGGAAAAATGCGATGGTTGCTGTATATGGGATGACGGAAACAACAACAGCAGTAACAATACATGATCCTGCTAAATGTGAAGATAGATTTCTTAGAATTGATAAGAAAAAATATTTTTCAGAAAATATATTAATAGAATGTAATAGTGCAGAAAAAAAGGAATATTTCGATATAGCATATGTAGGAAAGCCGGTACATGGGGTAAGTATTAAAATATGTGATGAAAACGGAAATGAGGTTAAACAAGGGGAAATTGGAAATATTTTTGTGAGCGGAAGTAATGTTGCTAAACAGATTCTTAGTAATAAGCAATATTGTCCATTAATAGGGCAGAATAATTATTTGGAAACAGGAGATATGGGAACTATGATAAACGGACAACTCATAGTTACAGGAAGAAAAAAGGACATTATGTTTTTTAATGGACTTAATTATTATCCGGAAGATATTGAAAAGCTGTGTAAAGAAAAATTAAAAGAAATTTGCGTAGACTATATAGCATGTGCGATACAAAATAAAGAGCTTATGAAAGATGAATTAGTAATATTTGTAGAAAATAATTTATTTGAGAGTGAACTTATAGAAAAACGAATTAAAGATACAATAAGTACAACAATTCATCAACCGGTTAAATATGTAATTCCAGTTAAAAAACTTAGTAGAAATAGAATTGGGAAAAAGCAACGAAAAGAAATGAAAGAACGATATGAAAAAGGTGAATTTGAAGATTACATTAAGAAAATAGAAGCTAGGAATTTTTAACCATTAGAGCAATTTAGCATCAAAGAATTAATTTTGAAAATTGATTAAAAGAAACAGAAGGAGGCTATTAAAAGATGACTAGAGAAATGGATAAAGAAACAATTACAAAAACCCTATTAGGATTTTGGAAAGAAGTACTTGGACAGGAAGTTTCAGCAGAGGATGAGTTTTTTAATATTGGTGGAAGTTCTTTAACAATGTTTCAATTACTAGGTAAAATTTCGGAGGTTTTTTCATTAGAGATAGAACCAGAGGAATTTATTGAAATGGCTTCAGTAAGAAATATAGCTTCATATATTGCACAAATATTAAATAAGAAAGAAAATGAAAAGCTAAAGGATAAAGGTAAAATAATTCCCCCATCCGTTGTTCAGGAAGCTTATTATATTGGGCGAAATCAAGAATATGATTTAGGCGGAATTTCAACACATGCATATTATGAAATAGTCACAGAATATACGATCAATGAATTAGAAAACGGAATAAATGAATTAATAAAAAAGCAACCAGTTTTAAGAACTTTAGTGTTGGAAAATGGAGAACATATGCTTTTAGAGCAGACGCCTCGATATATTATTGAAAGTGATGATTGTAAGAATTGTTCAGCGGAGATTATAGAAAATAAAATAATCACAATCCGTAATACATTATCACAGTGTGTACTAGAAGCAAATAAATGGCCGTTGTTTAAGATTGTAGCTTTAACAGGAATACAGGAAAATAAAACATATCTTTTTGTCCATTTAGATTTGTTAATTATGGATGGTGCAAGTATTGGCATTTTTATGTCTCAATGGAATGATTATGCAAAAGGAAAAGGAAAATTAGAAAATATTTTTGATATAGAGGATTATTATTTGAAGCAGAAAGGAATGCGGGACTCAAAAAAATATAAAGTTGACAAGAAATATTGGCTTTCTAAATTAGATGATTTCCCAGCAGCACCAAATCTAAAATTAAGGCAAAATGTTAGGGATGTAAAAGCGAAAAACTTTAAAAGAATTCAGGAAATTATAGATAGAAAGACATATAACGAAATCTGTGAAATAACAGCTAAGAATAATGTTAGTCCTTCTATTGCTTTTATTACGGCGTACGCCTATATCTTGGGATTTTGGAGTAATCAAAAAAATTTATCTATCAATCTTACAACAATGGATCGCCCGACGGGGATAGATGCTAAAAATGCTATTGGTGAATTTACTAAAATTGTATTACTGGATTCCTCTGTTGATGCTACAAAATCATTTTGGGAAAATGCAAAGATGATTCAAAGACGGTTATTAGGAGGATTAGGGCACCGTAGTTATGATGGAATAGAGTTTATTAGAGATTTGATGAGGGAAAGTGATACTCCGTCAGGCAGTATTATGCCAGTTGTATTTACAAGTATGTTATATGGGGATAAAAATTTAACAGTAGATGCATTGGGAGAGATAAAATATTCAATAAGTCAAACATCTCAGGTATATTTAGACGCTCAGATTTCGGAAACGAAAAATGGAATAGTACTTAACTGGGACTATATGGCTGAACTGTTTGATTCGGAAATGATTAAGAAGATGTTTAGACAATATATAGCATTGGTAAAAAGTATCATGGATGAAAATTTACAGTATCCGGAGATATCAAAAAATGATAAGAAAACTATCAATACTTATAATCAGACTCAGACTGATATACCAGAAACTACGATTCAGGATATGTTTAAATTAATAGCTAAAGCATATTCAGATAAGTATATTGTCGTAGACTCTACGGGAAGAACAACATGTGCTGAGCTAGATGAAAAGTCCACTCAAATAGCAAATTATCTTTTGAAAAGAAATATTTCAAAAGGTAGTATTGTAGCGGTAATTGGAACACGCAGTAGAAAAACTATTATTAATATTTTAGGGATTTTAAAAGCGGGCGCTGCCTATGTGGCAATAGATCCAGAATATCCGGAAGAACGGAAAAAATACATACTGTCTCACAGCGAAAGTGTGATGTGTTTAGAGGCAGATTTTTATGAACGTGAAGAAATTTGTGAATATTCATCTGAACCACCAGCCATTGGATATACTCCTTACGATCTGGCTTATATCATTTATACATCAGGCAGCACCGGAACCCCAAAAGGTGTTTCAATTACTCAAGGGGCAGTTATGAATACTGTACTTGATATAAACCAGAAGTTTCATGTCACAGCAGAGGACAAGATTATAGGCCTGTCATCTATGTGTTTTGACCTTTCGTTGTATGATATTTTTGGCTGCCTTTCAACAGGTGCAACCTTGGTAGAGGTTCCGGATATCCATGATGTCTATAACCTGGCAAAAGTTATCAAAGAGGAAGGGATCACTATATGGAATTCTGTTCCTGCGATTATGGAGATGATGCTGGATAATACAGTACAGGAGGAAACAGATTTCTGGTCAATGGAGGAAAGCAGCCAGGTTAACGTTAGCCTGGAGGAGAGCAGTCTTCGTTTGGTGCTTCTCAGTGGAGACTGGATTCCTGTAAACCTGCCGGATAGAATTAGAAAAGAATATGAAAATGCTGAAGTAGTCAGCCTTGGAGGAGCTACGGAAGCGTCGATTTGGTCTATTTATTATCCGATAGGAGAAGTGAATCCAGAATGGACAAGCATCCCGTATGGCATGCCGTTAGCTAACCAGACGTATTATGTGCTGAATTATAGGCTGGAGGATTGCCCGATAGGAGTAACGGGAGAACTATATATTGGCGGAAAAGGATTGGCACAGGGATACTACCGGGACCCGGAAAAGACAGCAGAAGCATTTATCGAACATCCGGCATATGGACGGATATATAGAACAGGTGATTATGGTGTAATGACAGAGAAAGGATACATCATTTTTCAGGGAAGAAAAGATTATCAGGTAAAGATCAGCGGTCATAGAATCGAATTGGGAGAAATAGAAAGCCGTCTGTTACAGCATAAGTCAGTTAGAAAGTGCGCTGTGGTAGACTGGGAAGACGAAAACAAGAAGAAATATTTATGCGCCTATGTAGTATCGGACACCGAAATTGATACCGAGGAATTAAGTTCTTTTCTGGGAGAAACTCTGCCTGAGTATATGGTGCCGAAGTTCTTTGAACGGATTGAAGAAGTTCCTTTAAATCTAAATGGAAAAGTTCTAAGGAAAGAGCTAAAAAAGCCCAAACAGACAATCAAGACGCAAGAGAAAGTTTTTCCACATACACAAACAGAAAAAAGATTGGCAATTATATGGGAAGAAATTCTTGGAATACAGAAAATAGGGATTAAAGATCAATTTTTAAGAATAGGTGGAGATTCTATAAAGATGGTCGCTGTTCTAGGAAAAATTACTGAAGAATTTCACGTTAAAATATCGTTTAGAGAATTTATAACTGCTAATACAATAGAAAAAATGGCATCACTAATAGAAGGAAAAAAAGGAATTTTAAAGGAGACTATTTATAAGCACAAAGAACATAATGTGGATACTGAATATGATGAGTTTCCTTTAACAGATGTCCAAATGGCTTATTTAATAGGGAGAAACGAGGGAATTGCTTTAGGTGGTATTTCTACACACGGATATTATGAGATATTGACACACTTGAATATAAGAAAATTAGAAGAAAGCCTTAATAAAGTTATTGAAATCCAGCCAATGTTACGGGCAATTATTAGTAAAAGCGGTACACAAAAAATATTGAAAGAGGTGCCCAGATATAGAATCTCTGAAAATGATATTAGAGGGTATACGGATGAAGAACAGGAGAATGTTATTAAAACAGAAAGACAAAGAATGTCCCATTATGTATTTGATACAGAAAAATGGCCTCTATTTGAGTTTAAAGCATTTCGAACTGATGAGGAGGAATATTATCTTTTTGTAGGGATTGATTTGTTAATAGCAGATGGAGGAAGTGTTAGAATATTTATTAGACAACTGTTAGACTTTTACTACGATAGGTTTGACAAGAATAGACAGAATGCTTTTACATTTAAAGACTATGTAGAGGCATTAAATGATTTTAGTGAAAGCAGTACATATAAGGAAGATAAAGATTATTGGATGGAACAAATATCTCTGATTCCACCGGCGCCAATGCTTCCATTACAAAAAGATCCAAGTGTAATTAGAAAACCTCAGTTTGCAAGAATTGAGAAAGTGATACCAAAATCAGAATGGAATGTTCTTCAAAAGGAAGCAAAAAAGAAAGGCATAACAACATCTACACTTTTATGTACCGCATATGCTTTAGTTTTAGGATACTGGAGCAATCAACCTGAATTGACTATTAATGTTACAGTTTTTACCAGGTATCCATTTAATGAAGGTGTTACAGACATAGTTGGAGATTTTACTTCAGTAATTTTATTACGGGCTAATTTGCTTGGTAGAAGTGATTTTTGGAAATTAGCCAGTGAGATTCAAAATCAATTAATGGATGCTCTGGAGCATAGGCATTATGATGGAATGAATGTGATTCGTAAAATTGCAGAACAAGCAGAAATGAAAGAACAGGCAGTTATGCCAGTTGTCTTTACGAGTCTTCTCTTTTCTATGGAGGAAGGTGATATAGTAACCATAGAAGATTTGGGTGAAGTTAAAATGGGAGTTAGTCAAACCTCTCAGGTATACTTGGACTATCAAGTGATGGAAACTAAAGAAGGATTGTTGATTACATGGGACTACATTAAGGAATTGTTTACGCCAAATATGATAAGTACTATGTTTAAACAGTACATTAATATTGTCGAAAGTTTATCAAAGAATGTAATTTCCATGCCTCATTTAGATTCAAAAGAACAGGAAGTATTTACAGCCTATAATGATACGAAGCTGGATATGCCAATATTGCCGATACAGACAACATTTAAAAAAATAGCAGAAAAATATCCTGAAAAGATTCTTATTGCAGATAATACTGGGGGTGTAACTTGCCATCAAGTGGATAAGCAATCTTCACAAATTGCAAACTATTTATTGAACCAGAAAATAAAGAGAGGGGATGTTATTGCTGTTTTAGGGAATAGAAGAAAAGAAACCATTATTAATATCCTTGGAATTTTAAAAGCGGGTGCTGCCTATGTGGCGATAGATCCGGAATATCCGGAAGAACGGAAAAAATACATACTGTCTCACAGCGAAAGTGTGATGTGTTTAGAGGCAGATTTTTATGAACGTGAAGAAATTTGTGAATATTCATCTGAACCACCAGCCATTGGATATACTCCTTACGATCTGGCTTATATCATTTATACATCAGGCAGCACCGGAACCCCAAAAGGTGTTTCAATTACTCAAGGGGCAGTTATGAATACTGTACTTGATATAAACCAGAAGTTTCATGTCACAGCAGAGGACAAGATTATAGGCCTGTCATCTATGTGTTTTGACCTTTCGTTGTATGATATTTTTGGCTGCCTTTCAACAGGTGCAACCTTGGTAGAGGTTCCGGATATCCATGATGTCTATAACCTGGCAAAAGTTATCAAAGAGGAAGGGATCACTATATGGAATTCTGTTCCTGCGATTATGGAGATGATGCTGGATAATACAGTACAGGAGGAAACAGATTTCTGGTCAATGGAGGAAAGCAGCCAGGTTAACGTTAGCCTGGAGGAGAGCAGTCTTCGTTTGGTGCTTCTCAGTGGAGACTGGATTCCTGTAAACCTGCCGGATAGAATTAGAAAAGAATATGAAAATGCTGAAGTAGTCAGCCTTGGAGGAGCTACGGAAGCGTCGATTTGGTCTATTTATTATCCGATAGGAGAAGTGAATCCAGAATGGACAAGCATCCCGTATGGCATGCCGTTAGCTAACCAGACGTATTATGTGCTGAATTATAGGCTGGAGGATTGCCCGATAGGAGTAACGGGAGAACTATATATTGGCGGAAAAGGATTGGCACAGGGATACTACCGGGACCCGGAAAAGACAGCAGAAGCATTTATCGAACATCCGGCATATGGACGGATATATAGAACAGGTGATTATGGTGTAATGACAGAGAAAGGATACATCATTTTTCAGGGAAGAAAAGATTATCAGGTAAAGATCAGCGGTCATAGAATCGAATTGGGAGAAATAGAAAGCCGTCTGTTACAGCATAAGTCAGTTAGAAAGTGCGCTGTGGTAGACTGGGAAGACGAAAACAAGAAGAAATATTTATGCGCCTATGTAGTATCGGACACCGAAATTGATACCGAGGAATTAAGTTCTTTTCTGGGAGAAACTCTGCCTGAGTATATGGTGCCGAAGTTCTTTGAACGGATTGAAGAAATTCCTTTAAATCTAAATGGAAAGGTAGAAAAAAAGAAATTAGTTAAACATAATTTTAATAACAACGAATCTCGAAAGATTATTTATCCTCGAACAAAAACCGAAAGAGAGCTTGTCAATATTTGGAAAGAGATTTTAAATCTTGATGAGGTTAGTATAAAGGATAGTTTTTTAGGAAATGGTGGAGATTCTATAAAAATGGTTAGGGCTATGAGCTGTATTTCTGAGCGACTAAAAGTGGGGATTTCCTATAAAGAGTTTTTATACGCTAATACACCTGAAAAGCTGGCAAAACTTATTGAGAATGGAAAAAGCAAGAAGCAGAAGTATGAATATCCGAAATATTCTCATACTACGGGAGATGAATATGAGGAGTTCCCTTTAACAGATGTTCAGATGGCGTATCTATTAGGAAGAAATGATGAATTTGATTTGGGAGGTATTTCAACACATGGCTATTATGAAGTATTGACTAAATTAGATATAAAAAAATTGGAAAAAAGTCTTAATAGGACAATTAAAGAACAATCGATGTTTAGGACGGTTTTCTCAAAAAGTGGTATGCAAAGAGTCTTAAAATATGTTCCAGAGTACTCAATCACAGTGGAAGATTTAAGCTTATGCAGTAAAAAAGAACAGCAGGAAAAGATTCTAATGGAACGCTCCAGAATGTCCCATTATGTATTTGATGTAGAAAAATGGCCTTTATTTGAGTTTAAAGCATTTAAAATTAACTCTCAGGAATATTACTTATTCATTGGGATTGATTTGTTGATTGCGGATGGAAGTAGCATGCGGATTCTTGTCAGAGAGTTGAAAAGAGAGTATGACTACGAAGCGACATCAAGTATGCAGCAGAAATTTGATTATAAAGATTATGTGCATGCATTAGAAGTATTTAAGAATAGTGATATATATATGGAGGATAAAGGCTATTGGACAGATAGAATTGATTTACTGGCACCAGCCCCAGAGTTGCCTTTGAAAAAAGAATTGTCTGAAGTAAAAAATCCACACTTCAAAAGGCAGCAAGAAATTATTAATAATAATATATGGGAGAATATTAAGAAAGAAGCAAGAAACAGAGAAATTACCACCTCTGCTTTGCTGTGTAGCGTATATGCTGCAGTATTGGGATATTGGAGTAACCAAAAAGAGTTAACAATTAATGTAACTGTATTTACAAGATATCCATTTAATCCTAATGTAAATAATATTATAGGTGACTTTACTTCTGTAATACTGCTTGATGTTAAACTCGGAGAAATGTCTAATTTATGGGATCTTGCACAACGGGTACAGAAGCAAATGATGGACGCTTTGGAGCATAGACACTATGATGGTATAAATGTAATTCGAGAACTGGCAAAACGAAAGAATATGCAACAGCAGGCTATTATGCCGGTAGTATTCACAAGTTTATTGTTCTCTATAGATTCAGAGGATAATGCGACAATCAATGATCTCGGAGAAATAAAGATGGGGGTTAGCCAGACATCGCAAGTATATTTGGATTATCAAGTTATGGAAACGAAGGACGGCTTATCTATAACATGGGACTATATAGAAGAACTTTTTGATGAAGAAGTAATCGGCACCATGTTTTTGCAGTATATAAACGCATTAAAAAATTTAGATAAGCCGTACAGTGAGCTGTTACGACCTGCGAAAGACGATGAAGCTATTATACAAAAATATAACGACACACAATGCGATATTGAGGAGACAACAATACAGAGAGAATTTAAAAAAGTAGCTTCAAAATATCCAGAACATGTAATTGTATCAGATATAGAAGGTGAAATGACATGTGTAGAATTAGATAAAAAGTCAAATCAGATAGCACATTATTTAATAAGTAGTGGTGTAAAATCAGGTGATATTATTGGTGTTATGGGCAAAAGAAAAAAAGAAACTATTATGAACATAGTTGGTATTCTAAAGGCTGGGGCAGCTTATGTAGCTATAGACCCTACTTATCCTAAAGAACGCCAAGAGTATATTTTGTCAAATAGTGGAAGCGCGTATTTATTAGAGCCTGAATTTTATGAAACTTATAATATTAATCAGTATTCTGATACAGCATTAGATATTACATATCATCCGGAGGACATTGCTTATTTGATTTATACATCGGGAAGTACAGGTGTTCCTAAAGGAGTTGTAATTACGCAGAGTGCTGTAATGAATACAGTGCTAGACATTAATCAAAAATTTAGCATTGATAACACAGACAAGATAATTGGTTTATCATCAATGTGCTTTGATCTTTCGGTATATGATATATTCGGAAGTTTATCAACGGGAGCAAAGTTAGTTGAAATTGAAGATATCCATGATATTTCATATTTGGAAAGAATAGTGGAGAAAGAAGGAATCACAGTTTGGAATTCTGTCCCAGCCATTATGGAAATGTTCCTTAATGGCATTGGAAATGAGAGGCTGTTTCCAACGATAAATACGGTTCTTTTAAGTGGTGATTGGATTCCAGTAAATATGCCAAATGCTATAAAAAAGGTATGTGAAAATGCCAGAGTGGTTAGTCTTGGCGGAGCAACGGAAGGATCAATTTGGTCTATCTACTACCCAGTGGATTACGTGGATCCAGAATGGAAAAGTATTCCATATGGTAAACCATTGGCAAACCAGACTTATTACGTTCTGAACTATGAAGGTAGGGAGTGCCCGGTAGGAGTATCGGGAGAATTATATATTGGAGGAAAGGGGGTAGCACAAGGATATTTTAAAGATCAGGAGAAAACGAATAAAGCATTTATTGTACATCCGAAATATGGAAGAATTTATAGAACGGGTGATTATGGTGTTTTATTAAAAAGTGGAATTATCATTTTTCAAGGAAGAAAAGATTCTCAGATTAAAATTAGAGGGCACAGAATTGAAATAGGTGAAATTGAAAATCAATTACTTAAACACCCGAAAGTTAAAAATTGTGTAGTAGTTGATTGGGAGGATGATCTCGGAAAGAAATATTTATGTGGGTACTTTGTATCTGAAAACAATATAGATTCTAAAGAATTGCAAGATATGCTTCGGAGTAAATTGCCGGATTATATGATTCCAAAATGCTTTGAAAAAATTGGAGGAATTCCCCTTACGGCTAATGAAAAGGTAGACAGGAATAAACTGCCAAAACCTGAATTTAAAACCAAGCAAATAGGAAAATGCATAGATCCTAGAACTGTAAAAGAAAAAGAAGTACTTAAAATATGGAAAGAAGTTCTTAATTTATCTGATATTGGTATATATGATGACTTTTATGAGATGGGCGGGGATTCTCTTTCTGCAATGAAAGTATTTTCAAAACTAACACAGAAATATCAAATAAGTATAAAAGAATTGTACTTATATAGGAATATTGCTTCTCTGAGTAAAATGTTACGAAAAAAAGAACCTCAGATATATTTCGATTTTTTAAAAAATCAGTTTAAGGAAATGGAGCATGTTTTACAATATCCAACTACAGAGTATCTTGAGTCTTATCGAAATTATTTAGAAAAAATTGATAAAGACTATAATGAGATTGAACTTGAAATCGAGGAAGAATATAGAACGATGCTTTTTATTGGAGCGACAGGATTTTTAGGCTCTCATATCTTATATGAGTTTTTATCAAATACAGATGTGGAGATTTATGCAATAATACGTGGACAAAGTAAAGAAAGTGCAGGTAAACGTTTAAGAGAGACTTTGGAGTTCTTCGATAAGTATAATCCTGCATGGGAACAAAGAATACATGTTGTAGTTGGTGATGCATCTATCCCAAAATTCGGATTGGAGGAAGAAACATATGAAATTTTACGTTCAAAAGTAGATTGCATTTTTAACTGTGCAGCAATTGTATCACATTTGGGACTATACGAAGTAATGTATAAAAGTAATGTATTAACCTGTAGTAATATCCTAAAATTTGCGGAGAAAAAGAAAAATATAAAGATTTTTCATATCTCAACCAAGCATGTAGGATTTGGTTCTGTGCCAGATAAAAAGGAGGTGCTGTTTTCAGAGAGCGAATTCAATGTTGGACAGGTAATTGATAATAATTATGCAAAAACAAAGTATGAGGCTGAAACTTTAATGCGTGCAGCGAGAGATGAAGGCTACAATATTAATATTTTTAGAATGGGAAATATTTCTTGTGAGTTGAAAGGAGGAAAATTCCAAAAAAATATAGAACAGAATGCATTTTACATTTTAACGAGAAGCTTTTTACGCTTAGGAATTCTTCCGTTATCTGAACAAAAAACGGTTGATTTGACATATGTGGACAGTGCAGCTAGAGCTATTTATTTACTGGCAACTAGAAAAAACCTAAATAATGAAACTTATCATATTGAGAACACGGAACTTTTATCATTTACACATATGGGAAAAATGATACAAAAATATGGGGAAAATGTTGTTTTACGACCTTATGAAGATATGTGGGATTATTTTTTACCGATATATGAAGAAGGAACGGATAACTCAAAAATGCAAGAGATAAATAATCTTATTGCATATATTGATTTTCTACCGTGGCATATGCCAACCATGTTTAGATTTGTAAAGGATAAGACTAAAATTCTTCTCGAAAAAATGGGTTTTGCATGGAAAGAACCTGATCAGGAAATCATAGATAATCTTTTAGATTATGGAAAACAGGTAGGTTTTTTTGACTAATGGTTATGGGGAAGTGAAGCAGTTCATTTCCCCATCCAGTAGATATTAGATATTGCACTAATTTTAATAATGATGAATAAAAAAGGAGACCAACTATGAAGCATTTAACATTTGATGTGGGTACAAATTTTGACAAAAACTTGATAAATGTGATTGCAGAGAATAATAAAAATAATCAATTTTCCTCAGTATTTGGAAAACTAAAGACAGATTTTTTGGGTGGCGGACGTTCTTCAGCCTTTTTGCCCGATATTACTATGGAGGAATTAAGAGATTATATTGAACTGTGCCATAAAAATAAGTTGGAATTTAACTATTTGATTAATGCGATGTGCATGGAAAATAAGGAACTTGAGGCTGATAGCCATTTCAAGATAATTGAGTTATTAAAAGAATTGGATAAAATAGGTGTTGATGCTATCACAATAACATCGCCCTATTTATGCGAACTGATAAAAACACAATTTCCACGTTTCAAAGTTACAGTTGGTTTATATGCGTATGCATTCGATTTGAACCATATTAAAAGATGGATTGAATTAGGTGCAGATGAGATAACCCTAGCACATCATGTAAATCGAGATTTTAAATTATTAAAAAAAATGTTGTTATATACAAAAGGGAAAAATGTGACGTTACGTTTGATTGCGAATAATTTATGCTTACATATGTGTCCATACAGTATTATGCATGGGACAGTGCAGGGACATTTTAGTTGTTCAGATAGTTGCTCTCGGGGAGATATTGACTACTGTTTGATGAAATGTTTGAGTACTAAAATTGAAGATATGTCAAATTTGATAAGTTCAGATTGGATAAGACCGGAAGATTTATGCTATTACGAGAAATTATGTGAGGAAACCGATAATTTTAATTTGTCGATAAAATTGGTAGAGCGAACTAAATCAACAAAATTTCTAACAAGAGTTGTCGAAGCATATGCGAGGAGACAATATAAGGGGAATCTTTTGGATATATTGTTATGGCCAAAGTCGGATGATATGGTCGTAAAGACAGAGCCTACTGCTGAGGAAATGAAAACTATGGCAGAGCTATATAATATTTCTCAAATGTTTAATTATAGTAAGATATTTGATCTTCCAAATATTTATATTGATAATACTAAATTAGATGGATTCCTTAAAAAATTTGTAGATGATTATGCATGTAATCATAAAATATGTGTCTCAAAACAAAATATAGATGTAACAGATAGCAACTATTGTTCCTATTGTAGTTCTTGGGTACAGCGTGCAATTATTTATAACGGTGAACAGGTAGAAAAATGGATAGACAATTGTAGAGAATTTGAAAAAGCACTTGATAGAAGTGAAGTATTTAGAAGTGTATTATAAAAGTTGCAGAAAAATTAAATAAGCGATTAGAAAACTTAGTGGAAGTATAAAACAGCCATCATTCTTTTAGATGGCTGTTTTTATAAGAGAAATAAATTTATTTTATATTATGATTAGTTCGGTATTCCTTTGGCCCCATACCATAGGCATTTTTAAATAGCTTTGCAAAATGGCCTGAATTGTGATAGCCAACCTTTGCGGCAATCGTAGCAATCCCATAATCAGAGTTTTTCAACAGGAATAGCGCCTGATTCAGTCGCATTTCTTTTAGATACTCATAGGGAGTAGTGCCGTAATACTTCCGAAAAGCAAGCTGATACCGGGCAGGGCTCATTCCTGCGATTTGCGCAAGTTCTTCCCCGGACGGATAAGCAGACAAATCCTTTTTCATATAGGTAACTGTTTTTTTCAGATCACGGATGTCCTTATAATCTAACTTGACAGAAATATGATTTTCCTTTTGCTCCATGCCCTTAATGACAAGAGAGAGTAATTCCAGAACTTTGCTTTCCAGATATAAGTGCAGCGTTTGTCCTACCGCCTGACAATCCCTGATCTGCTGAAAGACAAAGTTAAGCTCCGGCAGATTTGGATTTTTCAAAAGGTATTCCTTTGCCACTTTTGATTGTTCATAATCTTTTCCATAATGCACCCGGAAATAAGTATCAAAATACTTTCTTGTCAAAATGATTTTTGTAAATCTTACCGGCTTTCCTTTTTCGCAATAGACATAGGTGGTCTTTTGGGTGTTCACATAGCAGTAAATCCCTTTACCGACGGGCTGTGTTTTCCGTCTCCCGATTTTGAAAGAACTGCTGTCTGTTTCAAACTGGCTGATTTCCATATATTCTTCAGAAATAGTTGCGATTTTTTCAAAGGTTTCCTTTGGCGTGTAGTCTGCAATCAGAATCATAAGCAGGTCATTCTCAAAGCGTATCAACTGAAATGAGCCGCTTCCGTAGTCGGAAAGCATACGATAGTAGAGTGAATCCTCTCCTGATAATTCCTGTACTTTTGCAAAGTTCATATTTTCTGGAAGCTGTAACAAGTAGTCTGCAATCGAAAGAGCCATTTTTTCATTCCTCCTTTAGAGCTTCAATAAAAAAGTCACAATCCAATTTTTATTAGTCACGATTTTATAAAAAAATAAATTAAAAAACTCCATAAAGCACCGAAAATACAGTACTTTGAGTTGCTTTTAAAAATTAAATTCCCAAATAGTATAGCTGTTGATTTTTTTATTCTAACCTGTAAAATGAATTGTGTCAAGGTTAGTAATTTCTAACCTCAAAAAAAGAGAAAGGAGGTTCGTTTCTTATGGAACAAAAACGAACCGGATTATCCTATGTTTTTACCCTTGCGAGAGGGGAACGTGGAAAGCTGGGCGTGGGAATGTTGTTGGCTGTTCTTTGCTCGGCCTTATCGCTGATTCCTTATCTGGTGGTGTATCAGATATTGCTTCTGATTATCCAAAATGAAGTGACGTTTGGCGCTATGGCTATGTGGGCCTGCATTGGAATTGCGGCAGCCATCGGGCAAGCCATCCTCATGTCTTTTGCGGGTATCTGCTCCCATGTGGCGGCGTTCAATACCATGCACAAAATCAAAGTAAAGGTGCTGGAACATATATCCAGATTCAACCTGGGCTTTTTTCAGGAACGCTCTCCCGGACAGATCAAGACAACGCTTTTTGACGATGTGGACAGAGTAGAACAATTTTTAGCGCACAGTACATTGGAACTGGCACAGGCGATTGTCGTTCCGCTTATGATGTTTATTTTCATGCTGCGCCTGCACTGGGTTATGGCCCTTGTTATGCTGATTCCTATGATTTTGGGAATTGCTGTTCCGATGATGATGGTTAAGAATTACCCGGATATGTCGGTGGAACTTGCAGAAGATACGGAAAAACTCAATGCTTCTGCCAATGAATTTATCACGGCCATGCCAGTCATCAAAATGTACCACTTGACAGCGGAAAAATTCGAGCAGTATCGGAACGCGCTTCACCTTTATACGACCTGTTGGAAAAAGATGTGCGTGTCCTCCTGCAATCCTCTGTCGATTGCCCTTGTAGTATTAGATTCCGCCATCCTCTTTACGCTGCCCTTTGGCGGCTGGCTATACTTAAAAGGCTCTCTGCCAGTAGCTTCTTACCTGTTGTTTATTTTGCTTACCATGTGCTTTTTCACTTCGTTCCTAAATCTGGTTACGATTGTTATGCAGTCGATGGAGCTTGGCAGTGGTTTGGACAATATCAAAAAGATTATGGATATGGACGAAATGAAAAGCGGAAGCAAGACCCTGAAAAAAGACGGCTGCTATGGAATTGATTTTGAGGATGTAACTTTCAATTATACCAGCGGAGGAAAAGACGCGCTCACTTCTGTAAACCTGCACTTGGAGCCGGGAACGGTCAACGCCTTTGTCGGTCCGTCCGGGGCTGGAAAGACAACGGCGGTTCAGCTTCTTGGGCGCTATTGGGACACCACAGGCGGAACCATCAAAGTAGGTGGAGTACCAATTACTGACCTAAAAACGGAAAATCTGATGGATTTGACGGCTTTCGTCTTTCAGGATGTTTTTCTTCTGGAAGATACATTACTGGAAAATATCCGTATGGGAACCAATGCCAGCGAAGAAGAAGTACGGCAAGCAGCAAGGTCAGCACAGATTGACGATTTCATTATGGGCCTGCCGAAAGGCTATCAGACGCGGATTGGCGACGAGGGTGTAAAACTCTCTGGCGGCCAGCAGCAGCGGATTTCGATTGCAAGAGCAATTTTGAAAGATGCTCCTATCGTCATTTTCGACGAGGCGACTTCCTACTCTGACATTGAGAATGAACATAAAATCCAGCTTGCCCTGCAAAATCTTCTGAAAGGAAAAACCACAATTATGATCGCCCACCGGCTCCATACTATCCGGGACGCAGATAAAATTGTTGTTTTTCAGGACGGTACTGTGGCCGAGCAGGGAACCCATCAGGAGTTGGTAAAAAAAGGCGGCGTATATGGCCGGATGTGGGAAATTTATACACAGGCCACTATCGGAAAGGAGGCGGTTTAAATGCTGCGTACCATTAGGAAGCTGCTTGGAGAAAAAAGCAACCAGATTAAGTTTCCGATTGCCTTAATGGGCGCGGACGCTGTTCTTAGTATCGTTTTATATGTTGTTCTCTATATGACAGTCATTCAGCTTTTAGGCAACACGCTTACGGCAGGTAAAATTGTTATCTACACGGCGATTTGCTTTATCAGTGTGATTGCCCGGTTGGTAATCTATCGGAGCGCCTATTATCTGTGCTTCGCAAGAGGCGCAGAAATGTGCGGGGAAATGCGGCTTGACCTTGCCAATCATTATCGCTCATTAAGTCTTGGCTATTTCAACCAGAACAGCAGCGGCTATCTTCTTGGAACACTGACAAAGGATTTAACCAATTTTGAACTTGTGATTACACATACACTCCCGTCCATTGTAAAGACCGTAGTAACGGCGGCTCTGGTGCTGATCGGAACATTCTTTATTAACTGGAAACTGGCACTTGCCGAATGTGTTGTGCTTCTAATTGCCATGCCGGTTCTCTCTTGGGGCAACCGTCTTGTGGAAAAATACGGGACACAGAAAAGGAATCTCACCGCAAAAATGATTTCGATTGTCTTAGAGTATGTCAAAGGAATGAAAGTTTTTAAATCCCATAACATGACAAGCTCCCACTTTTCCAGAATGACAGATACGCTGGACGCAATTCGCAAGACAAATGTAAAAGCAGAGGTAAAAATGGCGGCTCCCACCAGTATGTATTCGATTGTAGCCAATTTCCTGCTTCCTCTTGTTCTGTTGGTTGGCAGCTATCTGTTTCTTGGAGGTACGATTGCCCCCAATCAGCTTGTGGCTTTTATGTTGATGAGCCTTGCGCTGTCTGCTCTGCTGATTGCTTTTGAACACTCTTATAATCTGTTGAAAGACCTGAACTTGGCGGTACACAATCTGGAACAGGCGTATGACACGAAGCCGCTTTCTTACAAGGAAGAAGATGTAAAGCTGTCGCATTTTGATATTGCCTTTGAACACGTCGATTTTTCCTATAATAAGCAGGCTGATGTTTTGACGGATATTAGCTTTTTTGCAAAGGAAAATAGCGTTACCGCCCTGATCGGACCGTCTGGCTCCGGGAAATCCACAGTTGCAAATCTGATTGCCCGGTTTTGGGATGTGTCAAAAGGAACTATCCGCATTGGCGGCAAGGATATAAAAGATTTAAACCCGGACGGGCTTCTGCACTATATCAGCGAGGTGTTTCAGGAAAATACGCTTCTGTCGGACACGATTTATAATAATATCAAGGCTGGCCGGGAGAACGCAACAGAGGAAGAAATCATAGAGGCAGCAAAGGCGGCACGTTGCCATGAATTTATCGAAAAGTTGCCGGAGGGGTATCAGACCCGGCTTTCCGAGGGTGGCAATACGCTTTCTGGCGGCGAAAAACAAAGAATTGCTATCGCAAGGGCCATTCTGAAAAATGCGCCTATTCTGCTTTTGGATGAATCGACGGCTTCACTTGACGCGGATAACGAGGCAAAAATCAATCAGGCGTTAGACCGCTTGATGAAAGGAAAAACGGTATTTGTAATCGCCCACCGGCTGAATACCATTCAAAATGCAGACCAGATTATTTTGTTAAATCAGGGACGCATTGAAGAAATAGGAACCCATACGGAACTGCTTGCGAAAAAAGGCCATTACTATGAAATGGTTCAGGAGCAGGAAAAAGCAAAGAAATGGATTGTAAATGGGGCATAAAGAAAGGCCGGTAAAGGAGGGGATACCGATGGGAGATGGGACTGCTTGACCTATTACTGGTTGCTGTTGGGTTATCAATGGACGCTTTCGCTGTTTCGGTCTGTAAAGGCTTGAATACCAAAAAGCAGGAGTATATTTTGGCGGATTCCAGGCGCTTATGCCTACACTCGGATATATCTGAGGCGGAACAATTCGCCAGTATATTGAAGCGGTTTCTAAATATGTCGCACTGTTTCTTCCGTGCATAATCGGTATCAACATGATTCGTGAAAATCTAAAAGGTGAATGTAAAGGAACAAGCAGAGAATTAGGCTTTACCGTTATGATTCCGGCTGTGATTGCTACAAGCATTGACGCTTTCGCAGTCGGCATAACGCTGACGGCCTTAAATGTAAAAATTCTTCCCTCGGCCGCACTGATAGGAACCACGACATTCTTAATTGCGTTTGTCGGCGTATGGATTGGACATTTTTTCGGAGATCGGTTAGGAAACCGGGCCGGAATATTAGGCGGTGTAATTTTAGTTTTAATCAGGGTACGGATTTTTATTATGGGCTGACAAAAAAGATTGGAGGAATTGGAACGAATGAAAAAATTAAATGAATTGGATGATGGCTCCTGCGGAACGATTGTCGCAATCACCGGGGATAGCCATTTTCAAAGCCGGATAACTTCTATCGGGCTTACTATAGGAAGCAGGATTGAAGTTATACAGAATCCTAAAAAGCAGCCGGTTCTTCTGTATAACAGAGATACAATGGTTGCGCTGAATAAGAATGAAGCAGAAAAAATCATGGTGGAGGTGAGGTAATAATGGCTGAAAAAACGATTGCCCTGCTGGGGCAGCCTAATTCTGGAAAATCAACTCTTTTTAACGGATTGACCGGTTCCCGTCAACACGTTGGAAATTGGCCCGGAAAAACTGTGGAGCGTAAAGATGGCTTCTTTTCCCATAATGGCATAACCTACAAAATCGTGGATTTGCCGGGTACATATAGCCTTTCTGCTAACTCCGATGAAGAAATAGTAACGAGAAACTATATTTCCAGTGGAGAGGCCGACCTTGTATGTATTCTGGCCGACGCTTCACAGTTAAACAGAAGTCTATTTATGCTGGCTGATTATGCTGGAATCCATGTTCCTGTCGTATTGCTTTTAAATATGATGGATATAGCCGAGGGACAGGGAAAGAAAATCAATGTAGCGGGTTTGCAAAAATCCTTGGGGGTTCCTGTTGTTCCTATGGTTGCGGCAGACAAAAAGCAATACCAGCCGTTCTTTAACCTGTTGGAAAATCTTGAAAAAAGAGCCTCTTTTCTAAATGCTGCAAAGTTGGAGCAGCTTTGCCGGAAAAATATTGGCGATGAATATTCTGCAATTTTAGAATTGCTACCAAAGCAGGGAATTGAAATATACTCTGCCTCATGGCTGGCTGAAAAGCTGTTGGAACAAGATAAGCTCGCACTCTCTTTTGTTCAAGGGAAAACAGAACCGGGGATATTTGAAAAAATAAAGAGTTTAATCAGTTGTGTAAAAGATGGAAATTTGCGGACGGCAGATTGCAAATTTAAGTGGATTGACACACTGATTCAAGAAAATGTGACAAGCAGCAAAAAGAAAACCAGCCGTAGCCGGTTTGATAAAGCAGCCACTAGCAAACGGTGGGGAAAGCCTATTGCCATTGGTATGATTGTGCTGGGGCTGATCTGCTCTATGCTGATTGGTATGCCCCTTATGGAACTGGTAGGGGCGCTGATCTCCGGCATTTCAACGCCGCTGGCAAATTGGCTCCTTAGTGTTGGAGTTGCCTCTGTCATTGTATCGCTCTTGTGTAATGCTGTATTAACGGCTGTTACGTTTGCCTTGCAAATGGCTTGCTATGTATTTGGAATCAGCCTTGTTTTCGGATTTATGGAGGACATCGGGTATATGGCCCGTATCTCCTATGTGTTTGATAATACCATGACGAAACTTGGTTTGCAGGGGAAAGCGATTATGCCCTTTCTTGTTAGCTTCGGCTGCAATATAGGTGGTGTCACCGGCACAAGAGTTATTGATTCTTGGGGACAGCGTATTTTAACGATTGCCCTTTCTTGGGTAGTTCCCTGTGCTTCTACCTGGGGTGTAGTTGGTCTTATCAGCGGTACATTCTTTGGAGGAAAAGCCGTTTTTGTAATATTGTCCTTGTTTGCTGTGGCCTTTTTGCACATTTACATTACCTACAAAATTTTTGGACGTTCTTTAAACAAGGAAAATGACCGTACCGGCCTGATTATGGAATTACCACCATATCATAAGCCGCACTGGAAAACCCTGTTAGGCTCTGTATTCAACAAAATGGGAAGCGTTCTCAAACGGGCGCTTAGTATCATCATTTGCATTTCCGTAATATTCTGGCTTCTTTCTTATACGCCGGACGGAAATGTGACGAACAGCATTATTTATCGCATTGGAACTTTTATTGAGCCGGTAACAATGTTCTTTGGTTTGCCGTGGCAGTTGTTTATGGCCTTTGTTGCTTCTGCAATGGGAAAAGAATCAGCTCTCGGTGTTATGGCCTCCCTGTTCAATACGGCTGGTATTTGGGGAGCGATTGAGGGAACAAGCGCGGTAGATACAGCGGCGCTTAGTACAAACCTGCTGTCTACAATATCTCAGCCGGAAGCTCTGGCTTTCCTGTTTGCGTTTTTCTTCAATATGCCTTGTCTAATGGCATTGGCAGCGACCGCACAGGAAACTCATTCTATGAAATGGACAGTAAGGATTGCCCTCTACTATATCCTTTCTGCATTGATTTTGGCAACAATCGCATACCATGTTGGCTGTGTCATTTTCTAAAGGAGAGGAGATATTGTGCTGATTCAATTATTAGATTATCTGCAAAGCGGAAAAACATACAGTATTCAGGAATTGGCTGATCTTTTGCATAAAGATATGGACAGTGTGCGGGTAGAGCTTGAATATCTGGAAAATCAAGGCTATATACACAAAGTAACCAGTCAATCAAACTGTACTCAAAATTGCAAAGGGTGTCACGGCTGCGATCAGCCTGCGATAACTGTTGACACTTGGGAAGTGGTAAAGAGAGGATAAAGAGGAAGAATTGAACTTTATGCGCCAGGTGAGGGTTATCTTGAAACAATTTTAATCCCTCAAAAGATAAAGGGAATGATTTGCTTTATAGATGCGGTTCGGTATATAGAAGTATCTAAGCCGAGTGTATGTATAGCAATCAATGTTCTGAAAGAAGGAGGGAGTCTTACAAAAGATATAATCTTCATCTGGCGGAGGTCTTCCGTATTGAATACTGTATCAGTGACGAATCTTTCCTTAAACTAAAGAAATATCAAGAAAAATATTAAAACAGCAACGGAGATGATGCTGAGACAACTGGTAAAAGTAACAGATGCTTATCCTTTGACAGAGGCAGATATTGCTTTGATTACAACTGCTTCTTCCCTTC
>ENA-OPVG01000604-OPVG01000604.1-human-gut-metagenome-genome-assembly--contig:-NODE-604-length-30657-cov-4.077086_pt1 | contig 30657 bp, 28 predicted proteins | sample MGYA00241093_ERZ501975 | MGnify/ENA primary metagenome ERZ501975 (study PRJEB25962, sample SAMEA2042993) | human gut metagenome | biome: human gut; feature: human-associated habitat; material: faeces... | reverse complement strand
GCTGTTGAGATCGCCGGTAAGGTAATCGAGCGCGAAATTAACGAAGAGGATCATACGAAACTGATTAATGATTTTATTGAGAATGTAGGTGAGGCATCATGACACAGGCTGCCAGAGTTTATGGTGGCAGTCTCTATGATCTTGCCACTGAAGAAAAGCTCGATGGACAGATCATGGAGCAGATGAATGAAATCAGACAGATTTTTCGGGAAAATCCAGGATATCTGAAATTATTGGGAGAGCCGGCAATTCCGCAGGAAGAGAGAATAAAGCTTCTCGATGAAGCCTTTGGTGGACAGGTAGAACCGTATCTCCTTAATTTTCTCAAACTTTTATGCGAGAAGAAGATTCTGAGAGAGTTTTCCGGCTGCTGTGAGGAGTTTACACGTAGATATAATGCCGATCATGGTATTGTGGAAGCTCTGGTCACAAGTGCAGTGAAACTCAAAGATGATCAGATGGAAGCTTTACGTATCAAACTGGAGAAGATCAGTGGTAAAAAGATCCATCTCACACAGAAAACAGACCCGACGGTTCTTGCCGGACTCCGTGTAGAAATGGAGGGCATACAGCTTGATGGAACCGTACAGGGACGAATTTCAGATATCACGAAGAAACTGAATGAAGTTGTTGTTTGATGAAAAGTAAAATTTAGTAACTATTCAGCAGGTAGTAACTGAGAAGGTACTGAACAGTTACAAAAGCTATAAAATGTTAAAGGATGGAATGGACACATGCAATTAAAACCTGAGGAAATATCCAAAGTCATCCGAAGCCAGATAAAATATTATGAAAATGCGATTCAGCAGAATGAAACGGGAACGATTCTTATGGTTGGTGACGGAATTGCCCGTGCCAGCGGACTCGTAAACTGTATGGCGGGTGAACTGCTGGAATTTGAAGACGGAAATTTCGGAATGGCGCAGAACCTGGAAGAAAACAGCGTTTCTATCGTAATATTTGGCTCCGATGAAAATATTGGTGAAGGTCAGACTGTAAAACGTACAGGCAAGGTCGTGTCTGTACCAGTAGGTGAAGCGATGATCGGACGAGTAGTCAATGCTCTTGGACAGCCGATTGACGGTGCAGGTCCGATCGACACAAAAGAATTTCGCCCGGTAGAGACCAAGGCACCTGGGATCTGTGAGAGACGTTCCGTATACCAGCCTCTGCAGACTGGTATCAAGGCAATTGACTCCATGATTCCGATCGGTCGTGGACAGCGTGAGCTGATCATCGGCGACCGTCAGACAGGAAAGACAACCATTGCAACAGATACGATCATTAACCAGAAGGGAAAAGATGTTCTCTGTATCTATGTCGCAATCGGACAGAAACGTTCAACAGTAGCATCTCTGGTAGAGAATCTTACCAGAAACGGTGCTATGGACTATACAATCGTAGTTGCTGCGACGGCTTCGGAATCCAGCCCGATGCAGTATATTGCACCTTATGCAGGCTGTGCAATGGGCGAGTACTTTATGAACCAGGGAAAAGACGTGCTGATCATTTATGATGATCTGAGTAAGCATGCAGTTGCTTATCGTGCACTTTCTCTTCTGATCCGTCGTCCACCGGGACGTGAGGCATATCCTGGAGATGTTTTTTATCTGCACTCCAGACTGCTCGAGCGAGCAGCGAAACTTGACGATGAGCATGGTGGTGGTTCTCTTACTGCACTGCCGATCATTGAGACACAGGCGGGTGACGTATCTGCTTATATCCCGACAAACGTTATTTCCATTACAGATGGACAGATATTCCTTGAGACAGAGCTTTTCCACTCCGGTATCATGCCGGCGGTTAACCCTGGTATCTCTGTATCACGAGTTGGTGGAGATGCACAGATCAAGGCTATGAAGAAAGTAGCCGGAACTCTGAAACTGATCTATTCGCAGTACCGCGAACTTCAGAGTTTTGCTCAGTTCGGCTCTGATCTGGATGCTGATACCAAGGCACGTCTGGAACAGGGTGCACGTATCGTAGAAGTTCTGAAACAGAGCCAGAATGCTCCGGTGCCGGTAGAAAAACAGGTAGCGATCCTGTATGCCGTAACCAAGGGCATCCTCGAAAAAGTTAAAGTGGAAGATGTAAATGCATATGAGGCAGGACTGTATACCTACCTTGATGCAGATGCAGCCGGTTTGGAAGTAATGCAGCTGATCAGTACCACAGGCAAGCTGGAACCGGAAACAGAAGAAAAACTGCGTCATGTACTGGAAGCGTATACAGAAAATTTCCTGAATACAAGACCTGACAAATAATGTGATTAGGAGGGTATGATCATATGGCTGGAAATATGAAAGCGGTAAAGCTGCGTATCAAAAGCGTACAGAGTACGATGCAGATTACCAAGGCCATGGAGCTTGTTGCATCCTCCAAACTGCGTAAGGCAAAGGAACGTGCAGAAACCTGCCGTCCTTACTTCACAGAGCTGCATGAGACACTGAAGGACATTGCCAGAGAAAACATTGATTTTTCTTCTGTATACGCCAGAGAGTCATCCAATCCGCGTTACTGCTATGTAGCGATTGCCGGTGACAGAGGTCTGGCTGGTGGATATAATGCCAATCTTTTCAAATGTCTGGAAGCTGCAGCTGAAGGCAAGGATTATGTGGTTCTGCCGATAGGAAAAAAAGCAGTTGAGTATTTCAGACAGAGAGGCATTGAATGTCTGACGGATAAGTTTGCGGAGATCGCAGATATTTCTGTCGCAGACTGTTTTGAGATCGCAAATCTGCTTTGTGAAGAATTCCGCAAAGGAACATTCGGGCATATTGAATTATGTTATACCATTTTTGCATCCATGCTTTCTCAGCAGCCGGAGGTATTTTCTGTACTTCCTATGACTGATATCCGAGAGGAAAGCGGTGGCAGAGTAGCTACAAGAAATCTCATCCTCTATGAGCCGAATGCAGAAGTTGTGTTTGATGCCGTTGTTCCGGAATATCTGGCGGGATTGGTTTATGGTGGTGTATGTGAAAGTACAGCCAGTGAACTTGCAGCCAGAAGAATGGCTATGGACGCTGCGACAAGTAATGCAGAAGAGATGATCGATAAACTGAATCTGTATTACAACAGAGCGCGACAGGCCAGCATCACGCAGGAGATCACGGAGATTGTTGCAGGTGCGGAAGGGCTTTAAAATATCATAGGAGACTTAAAACATGAGTGAAAAACACATTGGCGAAGTAGTACAGGTCATCGGTCCGGTTCTGGATATCCGCTTTGCGCACGATGAACTCCCGGCTCTTCTCAATGCCATAGAAATAGAATCAAACGGCGCAAAGCTGACGGCCGAAGTAGCACAGCAGATTGGTGATGATGTCGTAAGGTGTATTGCCATGAACTCTACCGATGGTCTTGTCCGGGGCACGAAGGCAGTAGATACCGGTGGCCCGATCACAGTTCCGGTAGGAGATGCCTGCCTGGGACGAGTATTTAACCTTCTTGGAGATCCGGTAGATAACAAACCAGCTCCGGAGGCGAAGGAGCGCTGGTCTATCCATCGTCCGGCTCCTTCTTATGAGGAACAGATGCCGGCTACAGAAATTCTGGAAACCGGTATCAAAGTCGTAGACCTGATCTGCCCATACGCAAAGGGTGGTAAGATTGGTCTGTTCGGTGGTGCAGGTGTAGGAAAAACAGTTCTGATCATGGAATTGATCCACAACGTAGCTACCGCTCACGGCGGTCTGTCTGTATTTACAGGTGTTGGAGAACGTACCCGTGAGGGAAATGACCTTTATAATGAAATGAAAGAAAGTGGAGTTATCGATAAGACGGCTCTGGTTTATGGTCAGATGAATGAGCCACCAGGAGCACGTATGCGTGTCGGACTTTCCGGGCTTACCATGGCGGAGTACTTCCGTGATGAGAAGAACCAGGATGTGCTTCTCTTTATCGACAATATCTTCCGTTTTACACAGGCTGGTTCTGAGGTATCTGCACTTCTTGGACGTATGCCGTCTGCAGTAGGATATCAGCCGACACTGGCAACGGAAATGGGTGAATTACAGGAACGTATCGCTTCTACAAAGAACGGATCTGTAACATCCGTGCAGGCCGTATATGTACCAGCCGATGACTTGACGGACCCGGCTCCTGCAACAACATTCTCACATTTGGATGCAACAACCGTACTTTCCAGAAAGATCGTTGAACAGGGTATCTACCCGGCTGTAGATCCACTGGATTCGACATCCCGTATCCTGGAGCCTGCAGTTGTAGGTGAAGAACATTACCAGGTAGCACGTAAGGTACAGGAGATCCTTCAGAAATACAAAGAATTACAGGACATCATTGCAATCCTTGGTATGGAAGAATTATCCGAGGAGGATAAGCTGACAGTAGCCCGTGCAAGAAAGATCCAGAAATTCCTGTCACAGCCATTCTCAGTGGCTGAGACATTTACCGGTGTTCCTGGAAAATATGTTCCACTGAAAGAGACTGTTCGTGGATTCAAAGCGATCATTGACGGAGAGATGGATGAATATCCGGAAAATGCATTCTTCAATGTGGGTACGATCGAAGACGTGATCGCGAAGGCGAAGGCAGAAGGAGTGGCTTAGTATGAGCACATTTTCATTGAAAATTATATCCACGGATAAGGTCTTCTACGATGGCAAATGTGAATACCTGGTGATTCCGACTATAGACGGGGAAAAAGGTATTCTGGCTCATCATGAGAACATGGTCATTGCAGTGGAGATCGGAGAACTGCGTTTCCGTAAGCCGGACGGCGAGTGGGTAACAGCAGTTGTATCCAAAGGATTTGCAGAGATTGTGAATAACCGTGCTTCTGTACTGGTCAATACGGCAGAGCGTCCGGAAGACATCGATGTGAAGCGTGCAGAGGAAGCAAAGGAACGAGCCGAAGAGCAGCTTCGTCAGAAGCAGAGCATTCAGGAGTATTATCTGTCACAGGCTTCTATGGCCCGTGCAATGACAAGACTGAAAGCGTCCAGAAACAGACGCGGGGATATCTGATCTGAGAAATTAATAAAAGCTATGATAAAAAGAGCTGTCGTTTTACGAAAATGTATTCGTGAAAACGACAGCTTTTTTTGCGGTGATTTATCTTGTATGCCGCCTGTAGCTTGCAGGCGTCTCTTCATATTTTTCCTGGAATAATTTATAAAAATATCCCTTATTATGATATCCTACAGAATCGGCAATTTCCTCAATGCTCTTATCGGTCGATACAAGCAGATGCTCTGCACGCTCGAGACGGATCTGCTGGAGATAAGCGGAATAGGTGAGCCCGGTCTTACGCTTGATCAGGCGGTTGAAGTAATCTTCCTGATAGTGGAATTCATTTACCAGATCCTGAATGGTGATATCTCTAAAATGTGCCCGGATATAATCTGAGATCTCTTCGAATACGATCCAGTTCATCGTCTGCTTCTGCTCTTTGGAAAGAGAAAAATCATACTGCGTACTTAAGATCCTGAATATGCGGAATAACAGACCTTTTGTGATGTATCGTGATCCGCTGTCCGGCGAATAAGATTCTTTCAAAAGCAATAAAAGACTGTCGTCCAGAGCTTCACTTGCTCCGGCTGATGGACGGAAATGCAGGAATTGCTGGACATCCTTTTGCTTTAATAAGGCAGACTGCAGGAAAGAAAGAATCTTCTGCGGGGTGCTGTTCTCGTTCATGATCTCCGTAAACATATCATTGGCGATTCCAAGAAAAAGAACCACTCCCGACTGGTCCGTCAGACAGTCCTGATGCAGGCAGTTCTTGTCGATCAGGCAGAGTTCTCCTTTTTGGAATACGACATCTTTATTCAGTATCCGCTGATGAAATTCCCCATCTACAACGTAAGAAAGTTCCAGATAATCATGCGTGTGAAGCTGCGTATATTCTCCATCCGAATAAGAATAATGGTAACAGAAATTCTCCGGGGATGGCATCATTGTTGCATACAGATTACTAGGAGAATCAAAGTTCCAGCATAACAGGAAACTGCGGTCCTGACTGAGTAACGGATAAGTCTTAACTTCCTGGACGGACTTGGAATATTCCGGACAGATAAGTCTTGCGCCTAATTTATGGTTTTCCGGAAGAAGCCGGGCATCAGGTCCTGTGATCCGGCGGCAAAAATCGGATAAATTCATACAAATACCTCCTTGACATCTAGTATGATTATACCATAACAGAGGTCGGAATAGGTAACAATTTTTCCAAAAGTGCAGAGTTTAGAGATTGAGAAAGTAAGTTTGTATTTTTATAATAGAGACATAATAAAGCTGTAGACGAAACAGAAAATTTAAATGAAAAGGAGTAAAAAATATGTTAAAAACAAAAAATTATCAGTTTTGGTTCTGTACAGGATCACAGGATCTTTATGGAGATGAGTGTCTTGCACACGTAGCAGAGCATTCAAAGATTATCGTAGATGCGTTAAATAAATCAGGAAACCTTCCATATGAAGTCGTATGGAAACCAACCATGATTACAAATGAAGTAATCAGAAAGACATTCAACGAAGCGAATACAGATGAGAACTGTGCCGGTGTTATCACATGGATGCATACATTCTCTCCTGCAAAATCATGGATCTTAGGATTACAGGAGTACAGAAAACCATTACTTCACTTACATACACAGTTCAACCGTGAAATTCCATATGACACTATCGACATGGATTTCATGAATGAGAACCAGGCAGCACATGGTGACAGAGAATATGGACACATTTTCAGCCGCTTGAATATGGAGCGTAAAGTTGTTGCAGGATATTGGGAAGATGAAGACGTTCAGAAACAGATCGGATCATGGATGCGTACAGCAGTTGGTGTTGTAGAAAGCAGCCACATCAGAGTTATGCGTGTAGCTGACAATATGAGAAACGTTGCTGTTACAGAAGGTGACAAAGTAGAAGCTCAGATTAAATTCGGATGGGAAGTAGATGCTTATCCTGTAAATGAGATCGTTGAAGCTGTAAATGCTGTATCTCAGGCAGATATTGATACATTAGTAGAAGAGTATTATGACAAATATGATATCCTTCTGGAAGGAAGAGATGAGAAAGAATTCCGTGAGCATGTAGCAGTGCAGGCTGGAATCGAACTTGGATTTGAAAGATTTCTGGACGAGAAGAACTATCAGGCAATCGTAACACACTTCGGAGATCTTGGTGGACTGAAACAGCTTCCGGGACTTGCAATCCAGAGACTGATGGAAAAAGGTTATGGATTTGGAGCAGAAGGTGACTGGAAGACAGCTGCTATGGTTCGTGTTATGAAGATCATGACTCAGGGAATGAAGGATGCTAAGGGAACTTCATTCATGGAAGACTATACATACAACCTTGTACCAGGAAAAGAAGGCGTTCTGGAAGCTCATATGCTTGAGGTTTGCCCGACAATCGCAGATGGAAAGATCAGCATTAAAGAGCAGCCACTTAGCATGGGTGACAGAGAAGATCCGGCAAGACTTGTATTCACATCTAAGACCGGACCGGCTGTCGCAACATCTTTGATTGACCTCGGAGACAGATTCCGTCTGATCATCAATGATGTAGACTGCAAGAAGACAGAGAAACCAATGCCAAAACTCCCTGTAGCAACAGCATTCTGGACACCACAGCCGAACTTAAAGGTTGGAACAGAAGCATGGATTCTGGCAGGAGGAGCTCATCATACAGCATTCTCTTATGACTTAACAGCAGAGCAGATGGGTGACTGGGCAGCAAGCATGGGAATCGAAGCCGTATACATTGATAAGGATACAACAATCAGACAGTTCAAGAACGAACTCCTGTGGAACAGTGTTGCATTCCGGAAATAATTGAAATTATCACATAAGCAGTAACATTTCATTTTGCAGGGGATATCAAATAGATATTTCCCTGCAAAAATAGTATAATGGGTAGTATATAAAAAGAAAACTTATAAAAATAATATTAGGAGGAAGCGTACAATGAGTAACATAAAAGAAATCATTGAGAGCGGAAAAGCGTTTCTGGGAATCGAATTCGGTTCTACAAGAATTAAAGCGGTACTGATCGATGAGGAGCACAATCCAATTGCATCCGGAAGCCACACATGGGAGAACCGTTACGAGAACGGACTGTGGACTTACTCTCTGGATGATATCTGGACAGGTCTTCAGGACAGTTACCGTGACATGGCAGAAAATGTACAGAAAGAGTACGGAGTAACAATTAAAAAACTCGGAGCGATCGGATTCAGTGCCATGATGCATGGATATATGGCATTTGACAAAGAAGGAAAGCTTCTTGCACCATTCCAGACATGGAGAAACAGCAATACAGGAAAGGCTTCTGAAGTGCTGGTAGATTTGTTCCGGTACAACATACCACTGAGATGGAGTATTGCGCATCTGTATCAGTGTATCCTGGATAAAGAAGAGCATGTAAAAGATATTGCATTTATGACAACGCTTGCGGGGTATATCCACTGGCAGATGACAGGTGAGAAGGTTCTTGGTGTAGGTGATGCATCCGGAATGTTCCCAATTGATATGAATACAAAAGATTACGATGAAGAGATGATCCAAAAGTTCGATAAACTCATCGAAGGTGAGAACTATCCATGGAAAGTAAAAGAGATCCTTCCTAAAGTTCTGGTAGCAGGAGACGCAGCCGGTATCCTGACAGAAGAAGGAGCAAAGAAACTTGACCCTACAGGCAATCTGGAAGCAGGAATTCCACTTTGTCCTCCGGAAGGAGATGCAGGAACAGGTATGGTAGCTACAAACAGCGTAGCACAGCGTACAAGCAACATTTCCGCAGGTACTTCATTCTTCTCTATGGTTGTCCTTGAGAAGCCTCTGAAAGATTTGCATACAGAGATTGACATGGTTACAACACCTGACGGAAGTCTGGTTGCTATGGTGCATTCCAATAACGGAACCACAGACCTGAATGCATGGGTAAATCTGTTCAAAGAATTCGCAGATTCTATCGGAGCAGACGTGGATATGAACCAGATGTATGGAACACTTTACAATAAAGCACTGGAAGGCGATGCTGACTGCGGCGGAATCCTTTCTTACGGCAACTATGCAGGAGAGCCTATCACAAATGTAGAAAAAGGACGTCCGATGGTAGTAAGAACACCGGAGACAAAATTCACTCTGGCGAACTTCATGAGGTCTCATCTGTACACAGCACTTGGTGTTATCAAAGTCGGAATGGACATCTTAACAAAAGACGAAGGTGTAGAGATCGATACTGTTCTCGGTCATGGAGGACTCTTCAAGACAAAAGGTGTCGGACAGAAGATTTTGGCTGATGCGATCAACACACCGGTCGTAGTTATGGAGACAGCAGGAGAAGGCGGACCATGGGGAATGGCTATCCTGGCTGAGTACATGGTAAAACGTGCAGAAGGTGAGAAACTGGAAGATTATCTGAAGAATAAAGTATTCGGAAGCAATGCCGGAAGCAGAATTGATCCGGATCCGGAAGGCGTAGCAGGATACGAAGCATTTATGGAGACATATAAGAAGGGACTTGACGTAGAGCGTAGAGCTTGTGCTGATCTGTAAAAGCTGTTATATTGTGTAAAAGTAGAGGGGACACGGTGATGTCCCCGTATCTGTTATGATATAGAAGAGGTAAAGGAGATAAGAAAAATGCTGGAAGAATTGAAAAAAGAAGTATATGAAGCAAACATGCTTCTTCCAAAATATGATCTGGTAACATTTACATGGGGAAATGTAAGCGGGATTGATCGTGAAAAAGGACTTTTTGTCATCAAACCAAGCGGAGTTGATTATGATAAATTAACACCGGAAGACATGGTTGTTGTTGATCTTCAGGGAAACAAAGTAGAAGGAGACTTAAATCCATCTTCTGATACAGCGACACACGTAGAACTGTACAACAGATTCCCGAATATTGGCGGCGTTGTGCATACACATTCTCCATGGGCAACAAGCTGGGCTCAGGCAGGAAGAGGAATTCCTTGTTATGGAACTACACATGCAGATTATCTGTACGGAACAGTACCATGTGTAAGAAATCTTACAAAAGAAGAAATTGACGAAGCTTATGAGAAAAATACAGGTGTCCTGATCGCAGACAGATTCGATGAAGATGATCTGGATTATGTTGCAACACCTGCAGTACTCTGCAAGAATCACGGACCATTTACATGGGGCAAGGATGCTCACGAAGCAGTTCATAACGCAGTAGTATTAGAGGAAGTTGCCAAGATGGCAGCAAGATGCGAAATGATCAACCCGGACGTAAAACCTGCACCACAGGAATTACAGGATAAGCATTACTTCAGAAAACATGGAGCAAATGCTTATTATGGACAGCCAGGGAAATAAATGAATTGGTGTTAAAAAAGGATTACAAGAGACACTGCCAGTGATGACAGTGTCTCTTGTAGTCTTGGTATTCATTAGGTTTTATACTGTTGTGAACAGGTCGACAGACTGTCCGGTCATAACTGCCGGTGAATCTGCCAAAAGGTAGATGATTGCTTTTGCAACATCTTTTGAGCTTCCCATCGGGCAGCCGTCCTGTCCTACTGAGTGGTTGTAGACTCTCTGTCCCGGTGTGTCCACGATTCCAGGAGATACGGCATTGCATTTGATTCCGTATTCTTTGGTCTGGATAGCAGTTGTCTTGGTCATGGTTACGATACCGCCTTTTGCAACAGCGTATGCACCCATCTGAGATGCAATACGACCCATTCTTGAAGATACATTTACGATATCTCCTTTTCCTTGTTTTATCATTACAGGTACAACATTTTTAGTTACAAGGAATGGGATTCTCAAGTTTGTTTTGATAATCTGATCCCACTGTTCTTCTGACCATTCCCAGATCTTAATTGCCTGATGTTCGATATTTTTGTAGATCTCTTTTGGGTATCCGCCTGCATTGTTAACGAGAATATCAATTTTTCCGTATTTGTCAACAACAGTTTTGACCATGTCGGCAACCTGTTCTCCGTCTGTAAGGTCTCTGGAAAGTGAGATTGCTGTTCCGCCGGCATCTTCGATCATTTTTACTGTTTCATCAAGATCAGACTGTGTTCTTGCTACTGTTACGACAGTGGCACCTTCAGCAGCGATAGCAAGTGCTGCGTCACGTCCGATTCCTTTTCCTGATCCTGTTACAATTGCGATTTTTCCTTCTAATTTACCCATGATATATATCCTCCAAAATTATATTTATACAAGCCTTGCTGTTTCAGCAAAGAACTGAATGTCTGTAGCTTCGATGTAGCTGTCACCGATTTCATGAAGTAGTATGACGTTGAGATTACCGTTCAGATTCTTCTTGTCTAAGGCGATCGCTTCGGTTAATGTCCCAAGAGTGAGACCGCATTCAAAAGGAAGTCCGTAGGTTTTTAAAACCTGCTGGATACGGTCTGCAGTTCCTTTTGGTGTTAATCCTTTTTCCTCGGCAATCCTGGTAATCTGATACATGCCAATGGCAACGGCTTCGCCATGACTTTCCCGCTGATAATGGAAATGTTGTTCAATGGTGTGAGCCAGTGTGTGTCCGAAATTCAGTAACATACGCTCACCTGTGTCAAACTGATCATTTTCTACAACCATTCGTTTGATATCTACACAGCGTGTAATGATGGCAGGCAGTTCTTCTTTTAAATCTTCAAAAGAACTGTGTGATTCCAAGGTACTAAATAAATCCGCATCTTTGATGCAGCCGTATTTGATAACCTCTCCCATACCATCGTTGATAAATCGTTCCTTCAGCGTGTTAAGTACCAGTGGATCGATCAGCACCAGTGAAGGCTGATAGAATGCGCCGACCAGATTCTTGCCTTCCGGAAGGTCTACTGCGACTTTTCCACCGACAGAAGAATCAACCTGCGCCAACAGTGAAGTTGGGATCTGTACCAGTCTTACACCTCTTAGATAACTGGAAGCGGCAAATCCTGCAAGATCACCGATGACACCGCCGCCAAGAGCAATGACCAGATCACTTCTGGAAATCTTTGCTTCCAGCATGGCTTTGTAGACTGTCGGAAGTGTCTGGAAATCCTTGGTGGATTCTCCGTGAGGGAGTACCAAATGATGGCATTCATAATCTGAATCCAGTGTACGGATCAGTGTATCTCCGTATAGAGGAAATACATTATCGTCCGAAATGATCATAATGCGTTTGCCGTGATACATCTTACGGATATAGTTCCCTGCCTGGGACAATATATTATTTTCAATATAAATAGGATAACTGTCTTTTCCCAGATTAACTGTAAGTTTCATTTTAAAGCTCCTGTAAACTATGAGGCTGCATACATTAGATGGATTTTCTGACTACATTTGCAATCTGTGCAACCTGTTTGAGTAATTCGTCGTATTTCTTAGGTTTTAATGACTGTGCTCCGTCGCAGAGTGCAGATTCGGGATCGTTGTGTACTTCTATCATCAGTCCGTCTGCTCCGGCGGCTATAGCAGCCATTGCCATGGAATCTACTAACCACCATTTTCCACCTGCATGACTTGGGTCAACGATGATCGGAAGATGTGTCAGTTTACGAAGTACAGGTATACTCTGAAGATCCAGAGTATTTCTTGTATAGCTTTCGAAAGTACGGATTCCACGTTCGCAGAGGATGACATTTTCATTACCGGATGCCATGATGTATTCTGCTGACATGATCCATTCTTCGTAAGTAGCATTCAGACCCCTTTTTAAGAGGATTGGACGATCAAGCTGCCCCAATTCTTTTAACAGGTCGAAGTTCTGCATATTACGTGCACCGATCTGGATAAGATCTACTTTTTCGTTAAATACATCAAGGTATTTGTCGGACATCAGTTCAGTTACGATCGGAAGACCGGTCTCTTCTTTAACTGCGGTTAAGATATCAAGACCTTCAAGTCCGAGTCCCTGGAATGAATAAGGGCTTGTTCTTGGCTTGAATGCACCTCCGCGGAGTAAGTTGGCTCCGGAAGCTTTTGCTGCCCGGGCAATTTCAAGAACCTGTTCGTATGATTCTACGGAACAAGGACCGGCGATCATTGCAAGATTGTTTCCGCCGACTTTTACGCCGGATACATTGATAATGGAATCTTCCGGATGGAATGCACGGTTAGCTAATTTGTACGGTTCCTGTACATGCATAACTTTATCAACTGCAGAATCAATCTCGAATAATTTGGAATCAACTTTGGCTGTGTCACCGATACAGCCGATCACTGTCATCTCCTTGCCTTGTACAATATGTGTGTCAAGACCTCTCTTTTTGACCATGTTCTCAACACGAGAAACATCATCTTTTGTAGTATGTGGTTTTAATACGATAATCATAATTAATATCCTCCAATATGTATGATCATTGTGCCTGTGTGATATTTTCTTTCTCGTGTGAATCTGTTGTGGTCGCACTGTAAAATATTCGCACTGCAAAACTTTAAACGCTTAAAGCGTAAAACTAATGATATATTAACGCAATGGAATTTGATTGTCAATACTTTTATTGGATAAATTCTTTCATTTTTTTAAAAGTGTGTTAGACTAAAATTGTATAGTAAAAAGGGAGTGGGAAAATGGTAAATGTATGGGCAGCAGATATTACACCACTATTAATAGAAGAAATATATCGTGCATATTATAACAGGGTGCCAAAGTGGAGAAAGGAAAAAGCGGATAAGCTGCGGAATGTGGCAGACCGTGCAAGGAGTGTCGGTGCATGGATCTTATGGGAGAAGATACAAGAGATGACCGGACTTCCGGAAGATGCTGTATTCAATCTGTCGCATTCGGGAAAGTATGTATTGTGCGCCTGCAGTGACCGGGAAGGCGTGCAGGTCGGATGTGATGTGGAGATGACGGGAGCATTAAGGATGTCAGTAGCTGAACGCTATTTCTGTCCATCAGAATGTAAGATCATCCGTGCAGGTGCGGATGAAAAAGAACAGGCAGAATGGTTCTACCGTTTCTGGGTATTGAAAGAAAGTTTTATGAAAGCCACCAGGAGGGGCATGGGACTGGATATGCGGACATATGAATTTGCCTGGAGGCCGGATGGCATACCATATATGAGAAAGCAGCCGGATGAATATCCCGGGATCTACCTGTGCAGGGAATATGAACTGAAGCAGGGGGATGCAAGAGCCGCAGTGATTACGACAGATGATGAAATCGGGGGGAGATTACAAGAAGTCAGACTTGCTTAAAAAGGGGTGTATGAACATGAGACAGTTAAAGACGAAATGGGCAGACAATATAAATGAAAAGAATGTATTAGGGGAATATCCAAGACCATTGATGCGCCGGAAAAGCTATGTGAATCTGAACGGTGTGTGGAAATATGCAATAAAAGACACAAAAGGATTTCCAAAGAAAATGAACGGAGACATATTGGTCCCGTTTTCACCGGAGGCAGTACTGTCGGGAGTCGGAAGACAGTTAAAGCCGGATGAATTTTTATGGTATAAAAGGAGTCTTCCGGAAGAGATAAGACCAGAAGCAGGAAGCCGCTGGCTGCTTCATTTCGGAGCTGTGGATCAGTGTGCAGTTGTCTATGTAAATGGAAAGAAACAAGGAAAACATGTGGGCGGATATCTTCCGTTTTCATTCGATGTTACGGATGCATTGCAAGAAGAAAGAAATATACTGACAATAAAAGTAAAAGATTATTCCGATACATATTATTACAGCAGGGGAAAACAGAAATTAGAAAATGGCGGGATGTTCTATACAGCGCAAAGTGGAATCTGGCAAACGGTATGGATGGAAAAGGTTCCGGAGTATCACATCAAAGATCTGAAGATCACACCGCTTTATGATCAGTCTTCCGTTATGATACAGCTGGAAGATGCCGCCGGAAGAAAAGATATCGACTATGATGTGACGGTAACGGCAAGAACGATGTGGCCGTTAAAAACTGCCGGCAGGACAGGGAGACCATGTATGGTGAGAATTCCGCATATGAGAAACTGGAGTCCGGAGGATCCGTTTTTATACGATGTGCATATAAAGATGGGGAATGATTCGGTAGAGAGTTATTTTGCCATGCGTAAGATAGAAGTGAAGAATGACAAAAACGGAATCCCGAGGATCTTTTTGAACAACAAACCATATTTTCAAAAAGGAGTTCTGGATCAGGGATACTGGCCGGACGGCTTGTATACACCACCGTGTGATGAAGCGATGATCTATGATATCCAGAAGATGAAGGATCTGGGGTTTAATATGATCCGGAAGCATATCAAGATAGAACCGCAGAGATGGTATTATCATTGTGACCGGATTGGCATGCTGGTATGGCAGGATATGGTGAATGGAGGACGTGAATATAAGAGTTGGTATGTTACCTGGCTGGCAACAGCTATGGAAGGAACGCATATCCGTGCAAAGGATACAAGGCTGCATCTGATGGGACGTCAGGATCCGACCGGACAGAAACAGTTTGAAAGTGAAATGAAAGAAACGATCCGGCGGTTATATAATCATCCGTCCGTTGTGACATGGGTGATATTTAATGAGGGCTGGGGACAATTCAAGACGAGGAAGATGACAGACATTGCTCTGGCAGAAGATCATACCAGATTGATTGATTCTGCAAGCGGATGGTTTGATCAGGGATGTGGGGATATCAAAAGTATTCATGATTATTTCTTCCCGTTGAATATCACACCGGAAAAGCGGGTGACAGCGCTTACCGAATTCGGGGGATACTCGCTTCAGATTCCGAAGCACAGTATGTATGAAAAAGATATTTACGGATATAAGATATTTAAAAGAAAAAAAGATCTCAGCAGAGCGTATGAAAAATTGATAAAAAAACTCGTTATCCCGAATATCAGCAGGGGGTTAAGTGCGACGGTCTATACGCAATTATCGGATATAGAAGAAGAGGTAAATGGAATTCTTTCTTATGACAGAAAAATAGTAAAAATCGATGAAAATGTGGTGAGGGAATGGAACGAAAAACTTCATTTTTAACCGGAAATTCAGGGAAAATTGATGAGTTGCGTAGTTGACGTGATTTCGGTGATTTGTTAGAATATAAAAGGGAAAAATAAAGATTTATCAAGATAGAAAATTGTTTACAAAACCATAAAAAAACACATGAGGAGAGTATGGGAGCGTAAGAATAATTAAGGAGGAAGACGATGTTGGAATTAACATTTGGAGAACAGGTCAAGATCATTCTGAGCCGTAAAGGAATGACCATCAAAGAACTTGCAGAAAAGATAGAAAAACAGACAGGAAAAAAGATGTCGCGCCAGAACCTGACACAACGTCTCGGAAGAGATAATTTCCAGGAGCAGGATATGCGTATGATCGCAAAGATTCTGGAATGCCCGTTCTATTTAGATATATTAGAAGAACATGAAGACCGCACAGAGAAACCGGCGAAAGAACAGAAAGCTGCAGAACCGGAACAGAAAGCAGCACCTGCAAGAGCGGAAGAAAGGGATATTACGATTGGAGAATTGGTCGATATTCATAAAGAATTAGATGCGATTGAGAAGAAAAAAAACAAGAAAAAAGCAAAGAAAGTTGTAGAAGAGAATCCGGAATATGTCCAGGAGACGATTTTTGACTTCTTTGTGAATGAGAAAGCAGAAGAGCCGGAAGTAGAAGCAGAGCCGGAAGTGGAAGCAGAGGCGGAAGTAGAAGCAGAGGCGGAAGTAGAAGCGGAGCCGGAAGTAGAAGCAGAGGTGGAAGCAGAGCCAGTATATGAAGAAGCAGAGCCGGAGTATGCAGAAGAGCCGGTATATGAAGAAGCAGAGCCGGAGTATGAGGAAGAGCCGGAAGTAGAAGAAGAGCCGGAGTATGCAGAAGAGCCGGCATATGAAGAAGCAGAACCGGAGTATGAGGAAGAGCCGGTAACTGAGCCGGAAGAGGAACAGGTAGAAGAGCCGGAAGTAGAAGAACCGGAACCAAAGAAGACTGAGACAGAGAAGAAGGCACATGGATGGAGAGCATTTTTCGGAATCCATAAAAAGCATGAAGAACCGGTGAAAGAAGAAAAAGAGGAAGAAAAACCGGAAATCCAATATCATGAATTTGATTATTCAGAAGATGGAGAATCAGGCGAACTTGCAGAAGAGTTTCTTCCAGATGAACCTGAGGAAGCAGAGACATATGCCGCAGAGACAGAAGCGGCTGCATATGAAAATGCAGAACAGTTAAATACGAACTATGATGCAGGACATCAGAACAGGTATGCACAGGAGAATGAAGAGGATTTATTTACATCAACGGAAGAGGATCTTGAGAAAGGGGAACTTAACCCTTATACCGGACATGAATATGAATCGAACAGTGTAAGAATGCATCCGAACCGGATCGGCTATGTGCAGGTATATGACCGTGGAACTCATCAGTGGACAGATATGACGGAGTGGGCGTTTCTCGGATATCAGGAGCGTAAGAAAGCGTTACTTGGCAAAGATTATGAGCCGCCGATCTATCTGGATTAATGGAAAATGAACTTAAGAAAGTAATGCTGTAAATAAGGTGTTCAGCCGGAGATCCGGCTGGACACTTTTTGACAAAAAGGAGGATGTAAAATGGAGTGGACAAGACTTTTATCGACAAAGAGACAAAGGCCGGGCAGACATCAGGATGTACGTTCCGCCGATACCGATCTGAGAAGCGAATTTGAAAAGGATTACCACAGGATCATCGGAAGTGCATCATTTCGGAGACTTCAGGACAAGACACAGGTATTTCCATTAGATAAAAGTGATTTTATTCGGACCAGGCTGACCCATTCTATGGAGGTATCATCGCTGGCAAAATCGCTGGGACAGAATATCGGCGAAAGCATACTGGCACATAAGAAAGATACAAGTTTCACTCCGGGGATGAAAGAAGATATTTGCAATATTCTTCAGTGTGCAGGACTGATTCATGACATTGGAAATCCTCCGTTCGGACATTATGGGGAGTTTGCGATCAGAGAGTGGTTTGAACGGAATCTTCCGGTGTTAAAATATCACGGAACACCGATAGAAGAATTGCTGGAAGAACAGATGAGGGAAGATTTTTATCATTTTGAAGGAAATGCACAGGCGCTCAGGCTGGTGAGTAAGCTTCATTTCCTGGTAGATGAAAATGGAATGAATCTTACCTATGCGCTTTTAAACACAATTATAAAATATCCGGTGGCATCTACACAGATCCGGCCAAAGTCCGGGGATATCCGTGAAAAAAAGATGGGATATTATTATGCGGACCGGGAGTTATTCGAAGATATCGTGATGGAGACAGGGACGGGAAATTGCAGACATCCTCTGACATTTATTCTGGAGGCAGCAGATGATATTGCATATAAAACGGCAGATATCGAAGATGCATTTGTGAAAGGGTTCATTACTTATCACAGTCTGCGGGATGAATTGCGGAAGCTTCAAAACAGGGAAAAGAAGCTGGCAGTTCCGGAACAGGCGGAATGGAATAGATTCCGGCCGGCAGATAAACTGGTGGAATTATATGAACGTGCAAAGAAAAACGGAGTAGATAACCCCGGAGATTATGCAGTGAAAAACTGGATCGTAAAGGCACAGGGAGTTCTGATCGGATATGCAACATCTGGATTTACTTCTCATTACGATGAGATTATGAATGGAGTATATAAAACAGATTTATTCGCAGATACACCGGCGGAAGGACTTGTAAAATTACTTGGAGAGATTGCATGCAAATGTGTGTTTAAGTCAGAAACAATCTACCGGATGGAAGTGAAGGAAGCAGTGATGCTTGACAATCTGATGGACCGCTTCATGGGTGCGATAATTAAATATGATGATCCGGCACAGAAACTGAATTCTATAGAAGAACGGCTGGTTTCGTTTATTTCCAATAATTACAAAAAAGCATACTGCTATCATGCGGAGGGACAGCCAGACATTTACCGGTTGTATCTGAGATTATTACTGGTTACGGACTATATCTGCGGAATGACCGACAGCTATGCGAAGAGGTTGTATCAGGAATTGAATGCGATTATGGCATAAAAGAGAATATTTCAGAATAGATTGTGATAAATAGCCGTAAACAGGAGTGGGTATTTTGAGACGGTTTATTCGATATCTGTATGAATACGAACAAGAGAAGAAGATGCGGAATGTAGGCTTCGTAAAAATAGAACAGGATATGGAACAGTGTGTGATCCATGTACACGGAAAAGGATTCCGGATGGAAGAAGACGCAAAGGGACTGGAAGTATATTTGTTCTGGAATCAGGATGAAAAATGTACCGGAATCAATATGGGAGTGACAGAGCCGCCGTCTCCCGGACTGAATTATCAATTGTGTTATACACCGGAAGATATGGGGGAGAAAGAAAATTATGGTCTGGTCAACGGAATTATTTTGAAAGACATAAGCGGGCACTGTTATGCTGCAGTGTGGAATGACGATGCGGTAAATATCTGTCAGATGGAAAAGTGGGAGATGGCGGAGGAAGAGACGCATGAAAAAGAAAAGAGTATTGCAGAGGCTTCAGAGGAACAGGAAGTAAAGGAATGTGGGAAAAGATACAAAGTCAGAAAAATCCAACGGAAAGATATGGTATGTCTTCCGAGATGTGAATGGAAGCATGCGAACAATAGTTTTCTGGTTCATGGATATTATAATTATCATCACCTGATATTGACAGTCTGTGATGGTCAGTTAAAATTAGGAGTACCTGGAGTATATCATCCACAGGAAGCAAAAGCAGCAGAAAGTTTTGGGTTTCCGGAATTTCTGCCGTTTGAGGAGACCGGACTTGCGCTTACGGAAGAAGAAACGAATGACAGAGAGACATTCGGATACTGGTGCAGAGATGTCCGCGGATCGGAAGACTGCGCAGATATACAAAGAAAAATATAATCAGATGGAGTGTGGAAATGCAAAGTACAGATGAAAAATATATGAAAGAAGCAATCAAACAGGCGAAAAAAGCTTATGCGATCGGAGAAGTACCGATCGGGTGTGTGATTGTGTATCAGGATAAGATCATAGGAAGAGGGTACAACCGGAGAACGATTGACAACAATACCCTGGCACATGCGGAACTGGCTGCGATCAGAAAAGCAAGCAGGAAAATGAATGACTGGAGACTGGAAGATTGTACGATGTATGTGACACTGGAGCCTTGCCAGATGTGTTCCGGTGCAATCGTACAGTCCCGGATGACAAGGGTGGTAGTCGGTTGTATGAATCCAAAAGCCGGTTGTGCGGGATCGATCTTAAATCTTCTGGATATGCCGGAATTTAACCATCAGGTGGAATTGACGACAGGAGTCATGGAAGAAGAATGCAGCCAGATGATGAAATCATTTTTTAAAGAATTAAGAGAGGCAAGGAAGAAGAAAAAGCAACTGGAAAAAGAGCAGACAGAGGAAATATAAGAGACAGGTGACCAGATGAATGAAAAGACGGTAGGAATGCTTGCAAAGTTTACAGGGGTGTCCGTGCATACAATAAAATATTATGAGAAGATTGGTCTGTTGAGTTCTGCGAGAAGAGAACATTCAAATTACAGGTCGTATGATATAAGGGCATGTACGGATATTTACGAATGTATGAAGTATAAAAATCTTGGCTTCGCATTGAAAGATATCAGAAATCTGATAAAAGAAGCGGATTCGGAAGCAGTAGAGGATCTACTGAAAAAAAGGTTAGAAGAAATAGAGATCGCACTGTCTGAGCTGCAGGAGATTAAGAAACATGTGACGGATTATCTTGCAGAGACGAAAGAGATAGAAAAGAAACTGGGAAACTGGTATATAGAAGAAATGCCGGATTTCTGGATCCGATTCCAAACGGAAAACATGGAATATGGAAAAGATGCGCAGCTTGAATCAGACGGGATTAATTTTATGGATTATGCGCCGGAAAGTAAATCGGTACTTAAGATAAGCAGGGAAAGTCTGAATGGTATAGAAAATCGGTTTTCCTGGGGACAGGCAGTGCGGGCAGAGTATATAGAAGATAAAGTAAAATGCGGCAATGCATGGAGCAGGCAAAAAGGATATACCAGGATAAAAGGTGGGAGAGCATTTGTATTTTACCTCAAAATTACAGGAGCATATGCATCGGATGGAATATTGCAGAAGAAGATCAGGGAGATATACCGGGAGTTTCAACAAGATATGGATGTACCGGGAGATGCTTACTGTGTAAGGATCAAAATTACGCATGATGAAGAAGAAAATGACTGGAATTATCTGAAAATATATATATTGCTGAAACCTGAGAGTTAATCTCAGGTTTTCGCACTTTAGTGGGATAAAATGATAAAAATAAGGTGATATTAGAAAGAAATGATAGAAACAAACGATAGAAAACTTGAAAAAAGACTAAAATTCATAAAATGTATTAATATAAGTACACTTGACCTGATACCTGTATCCAGTTATAAAATTAACAATATAGAAAAACGGAGCAGGAGGAAACAGATAATGACAAGTGAAGAAATCAAAAATATGAGTTTTGAAGATTTCCGGATACAACTTGAGGGTATGGAAGAGGTTCAGAAACTTACAGCAGATGGAACGGAGAGATATGGAATATATAAGCATGATGTATGCTATGTAAACAGAGATGGGATTGAACGTACGCTTCAGATGATCGTACCGGAGACGAATGCCAAAGCAGAGGAAACATATCCGGCAATTTTGTATGTGCAGGGATCGGCATGGAGAAAGCAGGATAACTATAAAAGGCTCGGAGCAATGGCAGATCTTGCAAGGCGTGGATTTGTGACAGCAATCCTTCAATATAGAGAAAGTGAGCTTGCTGCATTTCCGGCGCAGGTAGAGGATGCAAAGACAGGAGTTCGTTTCTTAAGAAAACATGCAGAAGAATATCGTATTGATCCGTCACAGATCTTTTTAATGGGAGATTCAAGCGGCGGTAATACAGCGTTTATTGCAGGTGTGACAGCAGATCAGGAACTGATGGACACAGACGTCTATAAAGAATATTCCTGCAAGGTAAATGCAATCGTAGATTTCTATGGTGTTACATGCGTGCAGATAAAAGAAGATTTTCCAACGACACTGAATCAGGGAGAGCCGGACAGTCCGGAAGGAATGCTGATCGGTAAGAAGAATGTATATGAATATCCGGAACTTTCCAATGCAGTTACCTGTATGAATTATGTAAACAAAGAGACCGAGATACCGCCGGTACTGATGATGCACGGACTTGCAGATGATCTGGTTGCACCTGAACAGAGTATCCGCCTGTATAAGAAACTGAGAGAAGAAGAAAAAGAAGTAGAATTTTATCTGATAGAGAATGCAAAGCATGGAGATCCGGCATTCTGGACAGAGAAGAATATGGATATTGTGGAAAAATTTCTGAAAGTCCACATGGATTAAGGAGGTGCAGACTATGAATGCTACTGTAATGGCGATTATTCTGGTATTGATCGTTGTGGCAACGGTTGTCACGAAGAAAGTACCATTTAATTTTGTATTATTTATTGTACCGGTCATATGTTCGTTACTTTTGGGCTTTAGTTTACAGGAGACAAGTGATTTTGTACTGGAACAGTTCAGTTCAATCATGAAATCAGCAGGCTTCATGTTATTATTTGCATTTCTGTATTTTCAGATGCTTACGGAAGCAGGGGTATTTGATACCATTGTATCCGCAGTGACGAATAAGCTTGGCAATAAGATGAATGTTATTGTAATTATGATCCTGACATCCGTAATTGCAGCATTTGCAATTCTGACAGGTAATTTTACACCGGCGTACCTGATCACGTTCCCGGTGCTGGTACCACTTTATAAGAAATATGATTTTGACCGTGAGGCAGCGTTTATCATAGCACAGACTGCAATGTCTGCGATGTGCTTTATTCCGTGGGGGATTGGAATGGCATATACGGCATCTTCGGCAGGATTATCTGCCAATGAATTGTCAAAGGCATCGATTCCATGGGCATTATGTTTTATCCCGGCCATCATTTTGCAGTGGGTATACTTCGGGATCAGGCATAAGAAACGCGTGGGAACATTTGGTGTAGTTGAGGAAAATGTAGAAGAAGAGACAAAAGAAGTAGAAGAGAATCCGTACAGACGACCAAAGCTTTTCTGGATTAATTTTATCTTATTCATTGTATTTATGGTTGGTCTTGGTGTATTCAGTCTGCCTCCGTATCTGGTATTTATGGCAGCAACGGTCGTAACGGCAATGATCAACTATCCGAAGAATTTTGGGGAAATATTTGGTAAAGTCGGACCGATGTATCTGAATATTATCGTAATGCTGCTTGCGATCTCTGTATATCAGGCAGTATTCAATAATACGGGAATGGTAGGAGCGATCTCAGACGGTCTGATTAAGATCTGTCCAAAGTTCATGCTGGAATATATACATATCATCTTGCTGTTATTATGTGTAATTATTATTTACTTTATTCCATTCCAGATCTTCAATGCAATGTATCCGGTGTTTATCTCTATCGGGGCAGGATTTGGAATTCCGGCAGTGACGATCATTGCACCGTTCGTATGTAATCTGTCACTGGCAACAAGTTCAACACCGACAAACTCATCAACTTATCTCGGATGTGCGTTGACCGAGACGGATGTACAGCACTTCTGCAAGAAAGCAGTTCCGGTACAGACAGTAACGAATGCGATCGTAATATTGCTGGCAGTAATATTTGGTATAATATAAAAAAATATCCACATGCGGGAAACTGCAGTGGATATTTTTAATATCTGTTTATTTTATTATGTGCATTGCGCTTCGAACGAGCCTTCACAGACGTTACCTTAGTAGTTAACTCAGCCCAGGCACCCTTACGGCACCCGGAAGATTCCACTTAATGCTGCTTCATTCCTGACCTGACATGGTTCATGGAGTTCCGTCGCGTAAGACCCAAACATCAACGCCACTTTCCAAGGGCAGCTCTGCAAAAACAAGCCCTCTGCGCAATATCACCCCTGCTATAGCGGATTGCAGGTGCAAGGTACCGCTAACACCCCGGCTGCACAGCTCAATATTTTAACGTGTTCCGGACAAAAAGTCAATGGAAATGTTGTAAAAAAGACGATACCAATTTATAATACCTAGATATATGAGAATTTATCTTATCCGGTATATGACCGGAGGAGAGATTCTGATCTGGAGGAAAGCATAATGAAGATATTATTGGCAGCAGTCAATGCAAAATATATACATTCCAATCTAGCGGTCTACAGTCTGAAAGCCTATGCCGAAGATCCGGCGGTGGAGATCGGGGAGTATACGATCAATCAGCAGAAGGATGATATCCTGATGGATATCTATAAGAGAAAACCGGACATCCTCTGCCTTTCCTGCTATATCTGGAACCTGGATTATATAGAGGAGATTGTGTTGGAAATCGGAAAATTACGCCCGGATATGCCAATCTGGCTTGGTGGTCCGGAAGTTTCCTATGATGCGCAGGATGTGTTAAGACGTCTACCGTGTGTCAAAGGTGTAATGAAAGGGGAAGGAGAGAAGACATTTAAAGAAATTTGCCGGATATACCGAAATGAATTCGAAAAAAAGAAAGAGAATGTGGATAACTCCTGGAAAAAATCAGAGAGTGTGGATAACCAGTTAAAAAATGTTATAGGCATTACTTTCCGGACAGAAGAAAATGAAATCATCGATAAACCATGGCGGCCGATCATGGATTTAAGTGAGGTTCCGTTTGTCTACGACCACATAGAAGATTTTGAACACAAAATTATCTATTATGAGACAAGCAGAGGCTGTCCATTTTCCTGCAGCTACTGTCTGTCTTCGGTAGACAAGCGCCTGCGGTTCAGAGATATAGAACTGGTAAAGAAGGAACTGCAGTTTTTCCTGGACCATAATGTTCCGCAGGTGAAATTCGTCGATCGTACATTTAACTGTAAGCACGATCACAGTATTGCAATCTGGAAATATATCATGGAGCATGATAATGGAATCACGAATTTCCATTTTGAGATTGCGGCAGATATTCTGAATGAGGAAGAACTGGAATTGTTAGAACAGATGCGCCCCGGACTGGTACAGCTTGAAATAGGTGTGCAGTCAACAAATCCGAAGACGATTAAAGAGATCCACAGAGTTATGGATTTTGAAAAAGTATCCAGAATCGTGAGGAGAATCCAGGAGAGAGGAAATGTACACGAACATCTGGATCTGATTGCGGGACTTCCATACGAAGATGTGGAAAGCTTCGCACATTCTTTTGATGATGTCTATGCATTAAAACCAGAACAACTCCAGTTAGGATTCCTGAAAGTGCTGAAAGGATCATTTATGCAGGAACATCAGAAGGAATATGGAATTGTGCACAAAGCGCATCCACCGTATGAAGTACTTTATACAAAATGGATTTCTTATGAAGATGTATTGAGGCTGAAAGGCGTGGAAGAGATGGTAGAAGTGTATTATAACAGCCGTCAATTCACGAACACGATGGAAGAACTGGAAAAAGAATATGATTCTGCATTTGATATGTATGACCGGCTTGCCGCTTATTATGAAGAAAATGATTATAATTCAGTTCAGCACAAGCGGAGTGCAAGATATGAGATCCTGTTAAATTATGTGAGAAAATATCACAAAGAAAAAGAAGATTTATTCCGGGAAGTGCTCACTTATGATTATTATCTGCGTGAAAATGCAAAGAGCCGTCCAGCATTTGCCGGAGAATATCCGGTAACGAAAGATGCTGCAAGAGCATTTTATGAGACAGAAGAGGAGACGCATGAGTACCTTCCAGATTATGGAAAATACGACAGAAATCAGATGCGTAAAATGACGCATCTGGAATATTTCAAACTGACAGATACATATATTTTATTTGACTATCAGAACAGAAATCCGCTGAATCAGGAGGCAAGAGTCTGTAAGATAGAGAAAATTAAATTATGAAAAGGGCGTACGATCTGCAGTGTAAGAAGTCCGAAATGTGAGGATTGTTTCTTGCAAAAATATTGTAAAGAGTATAAAATGTAGAGAAATACGTTACTGTTTACGTAAAAATTGATAAGAATGAGAAGAAGTAGTAACGAAAATATAATCAAAGAAGGTAGAAGAATGAATTTCAACAATAAAAGAACAAGAAGAATTGTATCAATTGTTGTGCTTATCGTCATCATTGCCATGGTAGCAACGATGATTATTCCGTATCTTGTATAAATATAAAAGGGGAACATAATAAATATGAAGTTAGAGACACAGACAGAACAGCTTATAAGCGAAACAGTTACCGTCTACGGTTTATCTCCGCAGATCGGTGTCCATGCACTTGCACAGACTGTGAACGCACTGGCGGCACAGGGTGCAGTGTTCTCTGTCTGCCCTGATATAACAGAGGATGAGGAGCAGGAAGCGGATATCCGGAGTGAGGATATGCAGGATACGCATGAACCATCTGCAGGCATTAGTGTACAGATCGCCTATCCGGAATACGTGTTCAAATCCAGAATCCACAAGATTGAAAAGCTTCTCAAAAAAGCATGCAAAAAGTATAATATCATGCTTGCAGGAGTACAGGCATCTGTCAATCCGGCGGTTCGGGCGATCGCAGTGACGGTTACAGGAATCGCAAAGGCTCCAAAGGAAGAAGCATGGAACCGGGAAACCGCACGAGCCTGTAAGGATATTGTGTTCGCAGGGCATGCAGGAATGGATGGTATGCTCCGGATCACGGAAGAAAAAGAACAGGAACTTAAGACTCGTTTTGCGCCGGTTTTCATGAAGCAGATAAAGTCATACGGACAGCAGATATTTGCTCCAAAAGAAATCGAAGCCGCAAAAGCCGGGGGCGCATTTGTCGTACGTCAGGTCGCAGATGGCGGGATCTTGGCAGCACTGTGGAATCTGGCACTGGAATTAGAGCAGGGACTAGATCTTGATATGAAGAAAATCAGTATTTTACAGGAAACGATCGAGGTATGTGAACATTTCCGGCTGAATCCATATCAGATGATATCTACAGGAAGTTTTCTGGCTGTGACTGACAATGGGGAAGTACTGGCAGATGCGCTGAACAATCAGGGGATTACAGCAGCAGTAATCGGACATACAACAGACAACAACGATAAGATCTTAAGAAATGGAGAAGAGATGCGTTATATCGACCGTCCGGCTCCGGATGAGATCTTGAAGCTATATAGCGGAGGTATGAATGATGGAAGAATTAAGAAAGCAGATACTCCTGTATCTGGAGAAGCATAGCAGGGTGGACCTCGGAGAACTGGCAGTTCTTCTTGGAACCGACGAAGTAACCGTAGCAAATGAGATTTCTGCCATGGAAAGAGCAAAGATCATCTGTGGCTATCATACACTGATCGACTGGGATAAGACAGGAACAGAGTATGTGAATGCCCTGATCGAAGTAAAAGTAACACCACAGCGTGACACGGGATTTGATAAGACAGCAGAACGGATCTGTAATTATCCGGAAGTATCAGCCGTATATCTGATCTCCGGTGATTTTGATATGATGGTTCTGATCGAAGGCAAGACTTTGCAGGAAGTGTCAAGGTTTGTATCAAGTAAATTATCACCGATCGAAGATGTCACAGGAACCAGTACACAGTTCGTACTGAAGAAATATAAGGATCACGGAACAATCATGTTCGGACAGAAAAAAACAGAAAGGATGCTTGTAACACCATGATGAGAAATCCATTATCTAAGAAAATCACAGGCATCGAACCATCTGGAATCCGTAAATTCTTTGATCTGGTAAGTGAGATGCCTGACGCAATATCCCTTGGTGTAGGAGAACCTGATTTTGACACACCATGGAGAATCAGAGAGGAAGGTATCTACACCCTGGAACAGGGCAAGACTTTCTATACATCGAATGCAGGTCTTAAAGATCTGAAGATCGAGATCAGCAAATATCTGGAACGTAAGATACATGTAGAATATGACCCGGATCATGAGATCATGGTGACGGTCGGAGGAAGTGAAGGAATCGATGTGGCACTGCGCGCAATGCTGGATTTGGGAGATGAAGTCCTGATCCCGCAGCCGAGCTATGTATCGTATGTACCGTGTACCATTCTGGCAGACGGTAATCCGGTTATCATTCCGCTTCAGGAAAAGAACGAATTCAAACTGACGGCAGAAGAACTGGAGGCAGCAATCACGCCAAAGACAAAAATGTTAGTCATGCCATTCCCGAACAACCCGACAGGATCAATCATGACAAAAGAAGATCTGGAGCCAATTGCGGAAGTTGTGAAAAGACATGACCTGTATGTGCTTTCGGATGAGATTTACTCCGAACTTACATACAAGACAGAGCATGTGTCTATTGCATCTCTTCCGGGAATGCAGGAAAGAACACTGGTAATCAACGGATTTTCCAAAGGATTTGCCATGACGGGATGGAGACTTGGTTATATCTGCGGACCGTCTGTGATCATAGAACAGATGTTGAAGATCCATCAGTTTGCGATCATGTGTGCGCCGACCAACAGCCAGTACGCAGCCATCGAAGGCTTGCGTCACTGCGAAGATGAAGTGCAGCAGATGAGAAATGCATACAACCAGAGAAGAAGATATCTGGTAAATGAATTTGCGAAGATGAAGCTGGAATGCTTCGAGCCATTCGGTGCATTCTATATCTTCCCAAGTATCAAAGAATTCGGTATGACTTCCGAAGAATTTGCAATGCGTTTCCTGGAAGAGGAGAAGGTTGCGGTCGTACCGGGAAGTGCGTTTGGTGAGAGTGGGGAAGGATTCCTGCGTGTATCGTATGCGTACTCACTGGAAGATCTGAAAGAAGCAATTGGAAGACTCAGTCGGTTTATTGAGAGACTGAGAAGCCAGAAGTAAGGTTGACGTAAGCTGATTTGAAGAGAATTTAAAAGAAATAATAGAAATAGAAAAGCCGTCAGGGAATGTTAATGTATGAATTAGAATTATATTCCCTGACGGCTTTTGTTATTGCTATGCAGCTTCTGCAGATATCAGAAAATACAGGATGAATTGTATAATCCGGAATTTACTCTTACATTTTTGGAAAAAATCTTGACTTGGAGCGAACTCCAAGTGCTATAGTAATGAACGGAAAGGTGGTGTCTGGATTGACGATAAAAGAAGTAAGTGAAACATATGACATTTCCGCTGATACCTTGCGTTACTATGAACGCATCGGCATGATACCGGAAGTAACACGTACGGCAGGCGGAATCAGAGACTATCAGGAATCAGACCTTGGATGGGTGGAGCTTGTGATCTGTATGAGAAAAGCAGGACTTCCCGTGGAGGCACTGATCGAGTATGTAAAATTATATCAGCAGGGCGATGAGACATTTGAAGCAAGACTTCAGCTTCTTTCGGAAGAAAGAGAGAAGTTGGAAGAGCAGAAAGCGCAGATAGAGTCAGCGATCAACCGGTTGAATCACAAAATTTCCAAATACGAAGAAGCAGTAAAGACAGGAGTATTAAACTGGGAGGAGAATAGTTCATGTATATAGAAAAGATTAACGGACCAGAAGACGTAAAGAAATTAACCGTAGACGAGATGACCGTAATGGCAGGTGAGATGAGAGAAGCACTGTTAAAGAGAGCCAGTATCCACGGCGGACACTTCGGACCAAACTTCGGTATGGTAGAGGCAACGATCGCACTGCATTATGTATTCGAGTCACCAAAAGACAAGATTGTATATGACGTATCACACCAGACCTATCCGCACAAGATGCTGACAGGAAGAAAGAAGGCATATCTTTATGAAGAACATTACGATGATGTGTCCGGCTACAGCAATCCAAATGAAAGTGTACACGATCATTTCACTGTAGGTCATACATCTACATCCGTCAGCCTTGCGTGTGGACTTGCAAAAGCAAGAGACCTGAAAGGGGAAGAAGGAAATGTGATCGCAGTGATCGGTGACGGTTCCTTAAGCGGCGGTGAAGCACTGGAAGGACTGGACTATGCAGTAGAATTAGACGGAAATCTGATCATCATTGTAAATGACAATGATATGTCCATCGCAGAAAACCACGGCGGATTATATGGCAACTTAAAATTACTCCGTGAGACAAACGGACAGGCAGAATGCAACCTGTTCAAAGCTATGGGATTAGATTACATTTACGTGGATCACGGAAATGACGTCGGAGAGCTGATCGAAGCATTCCAGAGTGTCAAAGACAGCAAGAAACCCGTTGTTGTGCATATCAATACCTTAAAGGGAAAAGGTTATGCACCGGCAGAGCAGAACAAAGAAGTATGGCATTATAACGGACCATTTCATATCGAGACAGGTGAACCGTTATACGAAATGACAGAAGAAGACTACTCAGACATTTCCCTGAATTATCTTCTGGACAAGATGAAAAAAGATCCTGCAGTAGTAGCGATCACATCCGGAACCCCGACCGTTATGGGATTCACAGAAGATAAGAGGAAAGAAGCAGGAAAGCAGTTTGTAGATGTCGGTATCGCGGAAGAGACAGCCGTAGCACTTGCTTCCGGAATTGCCGCAAATGGCGGAAAACCGGTTTATGGAGTATACAGTACATTTGTACAGAGGACTTATGACCAGATCGCACAGGATCTCTGCATCAACAACAGCCCGGCAACTATTGTAACATTCTGTGGTTCGGTATACGGAATGAATGATGTGACACACCTTGGACTATATGACATCCCGATGATGGCCAATATTCCGAATCTGGTATACCTTGCTCCGACAACCAAGGAAGAGTACCTGGCAATGCTTGACTGGAGT
>ENA-OPVG01000585-OPVG01000585.1-human-gut-metagenome-genome-assembly--contig:-NODE-585-length-31311-cov-6.092814_pt1 | contig 31311 bp, 25 predicted proteins | sample MGYA00241093_ERZ501975 | MGnify/ENA primary metagenome ERZ501975 (study PRJEB25962, sample SAMEA2042993) | human gut metagenome | biome: human gut; feature: human-associated habitat; material: faeces... | reverse complement strand
ACAATTATAAATGATAATAATATTGGAATTAAATTTCATAAAGAAATTAACGAAATTGAGTTAAAAAATATGGAATCGAATTATGATATTTTATCAATTAAGAAAATGAAAAACAAAGAATATTCTAATAAATTTTTAGAAGAATTTATTTCAAAATCACAAGAGCATTTATATATAGACGGCATTGTTAGTTGTCCATATACTGAAGGAAATGTTATTAAAGATATTTTAATATTAGTGCCAAGATTAGTGCCGAAAAATGAATTAATTAACACTATTTAAAGAAGAAAGGAATGATAAAAATGAAAGTTACTTATACAAGAAAAGGAGATTATTTATTACCAGATTTATATTTAGAAAAAGGCGAAAATTATGGAAGGCTTGGAAGATATGGAATATTAAGATTACACTTTATTGCCCAAAACAAGCAAGCACTTTATGAAACATTATTGATGACAAATAAATTAACTCATCATCTTCTTTTAGTCAGTGATTCTTGTGAGAATTATTATGAAGAACTAATGGGAAATTATATTAAAAATGATGAAAGACTATCTGAAAAAAACAAAGAATTAAATCCATTAGAATGGACAAAATTAATGAACAATTACAAAAATACAGCAGAAGAAATTGTCTTAAATGAATATGTTTTTATATAAATAATCTTTAAAAAAGAGAAAAAAATTATCAAAATAATTTAATCCTCTTTTTATGTTTTTCTTAATTTGGGAGTAATATTCTTGTCTAACCAGCACTGAATTTATACTCCCGCATAAATTCTACTATGGGAATTCCCATACCCTTTACTTTAAAAGTATGCCACCATTGACATTAACATTTTCTCCATTGATATAATCAGCTTTATCACTTAATAGAAACAAAACTAAATTAGCAGTATCTTCAACTTTACCTAATCTTTTACTAGGATTTTTTTCTGCAGTTGCTTTTATTTCTTCTTCGGAATAACTTTGCATACCTAAAGGTGTTAAAGTAAGCGATGGACTTACAGTATTAACTCTTATATTATATTTTGCTAATTCTAAAGCACAGCATTTAGTAAGCATTATTGTAGCTGCTTCACAAGTACAATATGCTACTGAATCTTCCATAGGTCTTGTACCTAATCTTGAAGCGATATTTACTACTCTTGGCATTGTAGACTTTTTCATCAATGGTATTGCATTTTTTATACATTGCCATCTAGCAACTACATTTACATCTAATTCATGTCTATATTCTTCAATAGTCAAATTTTCTATCGATAAAACTTTATCGTATGCAGCACAATTGACTAATCCATCTAATACTCCATATTTTTCTGAAATTTTATTAAACATTTCATCTACTTCAGCTTCATTAGATAAATCACATTTTATAAGTAAAATATTATCTTTCCATTCTGATAGTTCTTCCATTGTTTCTTTAGCCATATGTTCATTATGACCATAATTGATAATAACTTTTGCATTGTTTTCTAACAACTGCTTTGCAATTTGCCTTCCCATTCCAGAAGTTGAACCTGTAACTAAAATAACTTTATTTTTAAAATCTATATTCATATTTTTTCCTCCTTATTTATTTTTGTATATAGATTAAATACAAAAATTCTTATTTTTAATAATTGCCCTTGATTATCTGAACTCAAAAATAATTCAATCTCATTTTTATTTATATCGGTTAATGATTTAAATTTTGGAAGCAATTTTAAATTATCTTCTATTGTTTCTATTACTTTAAAGAAGTCCTTGTTGGTCTTTGAAAAAAATACAATTGCTAATTTAGAATCATGCCATGTTGTATAGCTTAGTAACTGTTTTAATGTAGAATTTAATACTTGCTTTCCTTTCCAAAATTTACATTCTGTGACAAAAGCAGCTCTATTATTATATTCTATACATATATCTGTCTTTCCATTATTCCTAAATGCTTCGCCTTGAACCTGTCCTTCATAGTCAACATTTAACTGGGCAACTATAATGTTCCTTAATTCTTCCTCATCTAGTTTAATAAATGTATTAGGTGTTTTTTCGAACGAAGCACCTATATGCCTTATTCTTCTTAGAATTTCCTCATAGTCTTTATCAGGAATGTAATATTCAGTTTCTTTCTCCACCTTAGTATTTAAAGGTTTATTATTTTTTATTACTTTTATTGGTTGAAACGAAGGAGCATTTGGCGATTTTTTTAATGGAATCTCTAATTTTTCACTGAATTTATAAAATAATGATATTTGTTTTTTCTTTTTTTCGACTAATTCATTTATATAGTTTGGCAAACTATTGTTAAATTCATTTATATCTTTATTTGTATTTTTAATAGTATCTTTTAAATTTTTCAAATCGTGTTTATAAGAACTCATTATCTGATTCATCGTGTTGTCAACATTATCATTTAACGCTTCCGAATATTCTAGTACAGCAACATTTTTAGATATATTTAAATTATCTGGATGCCACATTAAATATGTACTTGCATGATATGACAATAAATCTATATTTCCAATTATACTGTGTGAAAATTTAACTGTAAATCCAGGAACATCATAATATTCTTTATCAAAACATGAACCTCTATGATAGAAAGGGTTATACTTTCTTACTGTATTTTCTCTTATATCTCTATCTATTTCACTATCAGATATTTGTATTACTTCTAGCATATATTTTATTTGGATATTGTTAACGATATCTTGCACAGTATTTGCCATTATTATATCGTTATTCAGGTTATTAATTTCATATGAAATTTGCTGTTTCTTTTGCATTAAGAAATCAGATAACGAACATTTAGGATTATTAAAACTCATACTTATACCTCACGCGATTAATTTAATAAATAACATATGAATATTATACTATAAAATAACAAAAATCTCCATACTCCCATTGAAATTAAATAAGATTTCATATATAATATTTTTAGAAAGAGAGCGTTATGGTTCGTAAGTTGTAGCTTAATCGCTCCAATTTAAAAGGTCTTATAAATATTATTTTTCAATATTTATAAGACCCTATTCATTTTTCTATTTTTGTTTTAATCTTAAATATCCAAGTTCTTCCCAACTATTATAAGCAAGATTAATTTTAAATACCAATTTAGGTTTAGCACCTGCTCTGTTCTTATCAACAACACAAGCATAATATCTAACATCAGGATTTTCTGATTTTTCCAAATCAAAAAATTTAGTATCTACTTCTTTTAAAGAATATTCATATTCATCTAAATGTTCTCTTGTTATTTGTTTAAATAAGCATAAAGTATCTAAAACTTCTTTTACAGTTCTACTAACGGCTAAGTCGTTTACATCCAAATTAATAGGTGATGTTGCATTTTCTGCTAACTGTAGCGAAGAACATATAAAAATATTAAAGTTTTGTGCTAAGTTTGAAAGTATTGTTGCTGTTTTCTTGATTTCTTCTGGGTTTCCAATATTGCTTGTATCAGTTTTTAGTGTATCATAAAATACATATTCAATATGTTCTTTGTAGTAATAATTTATAATTACTTTTTTTAGTTCGTCATTTGTATGGTCTGTAATATTAATAAAATATATTGAATTATCTATTTGCTTACTAGCCCAGTCTATCGCTTTTATTGTTTTGTTAAATTCTGTTGATATTTCAGATAATCTTTTTATAAATTGTGTTTGTGTTTCTCCTTCTTCTTTTAGAACATATCCATGTTCATCAAGTTTGGCATCTTTTTTATGGTCAGGTCTAAATTTGAATTCTAGTAATTCTGTTTCTGAAACATGTACATCTTGTCCATGAATTTTTTGAATTTCTGGGTTGTTTATAATTGTTGTAATTAAACATAATTTCATTTTTTCTTCTGACATTTCATTTGATATTACTAGAACTTTCTTTTTGTGTACAAGTGCTGTGTATGCTGCAATATCAATTGTTAACCTACTTTTACCATTGTTTGATGGCATTGCATATGCCATTGTTTCGCCTTTTCTTATTCCTTTAAATACCTCAGTTAACACTGGGAATGGATATGATAAACCATTTGCTAATTCATTTTCTCCACTTTCTAAGAAGTTTACAAGTCCATCACTTAAAACTGCAGATTTGAATTTTTGTGTTACTCTAACTTGTTCAATTGTGTCTTCAATTTCTTCGGGTGACATTTTGTCATATAGAGTGTAATCTGTAATTTCAACTATTTTTTCTTGTACATTTCTTTCAGGTGTTTCAGTATATGCTTTTCTAAGTATAAATAATTTCTTTAATTCATCATATACTTTTTCAATATTGTATTCTTTTCCTTTTACATCTTTTCTTAATTTATTTTTTAACTCATATACCGCTTCTGAGTCTTTTGCAAAGTTAAATTTGTCCTTTGCTTTTTCTGATGAATATTTTGACCCTTCGTTAAATAATACACTCTTATATATATTTAACATTTCTGGATCTTCAAAAAAACAGTCGTCAAATACAAAATAATATTTAGAAATTAGTTTTGGATTGTCTAATAACATTCCTATAAAAATTGTTTCTAATTGAGGATTACTTAATTGTTGTGGATATGTTCCGTCTTCTTCTTCCTCTTCTGGTCCAAATTCTAGAAATTGTTGTTCTTCTATTTTGGCTTTTTCTTCTTTGTCTTTTAATTCTCTCATTCTGCTAAGTGCTTCTAAAAAATTCTTTTTTGCTAATAATTGTCTTATATTTGCTATTTCTATGCTGTTTTCTTTTGTTACTTCTATACTGTCAAGTAACTCATATATTTTATCAATATTTTCCATTATTTTTTCTCCTTTCGCTCACTTCGTTCGCTCATCGTCATCCAAAATTTTTCAAATTTTTATTTTAGTCTTTCTACTACCTTAGCAAGCATATCCTTGTATTTCTCTAGTTTGTCTTTTTCTTCTTGTATTTTCTTTTCTGGTGCTTTGTTTACAAATCCTGAATTTGAAAGCATTTTTTCACATCTTGCAACTTCTGATTCAAGTCTAGTTTTTTCCTCTTCTAATCTCTTTCTTTCTTCTTCCATATCAACTAAATCTTCAAGTGGCATATAAAGTTCAATTCCGTCTTTTAGGATACTTATTGCATTTTCTGGTATTCCAGCTTTGTCTTTTTGAACTACTATTTTCTCTCCAAGTCCTAGTTTTAAGATAAAGTCTTTTGCTTCCCAGATTTCATTTTCATATTTTTTTGTTACAAATATTAATTCTGATTTTTTTGATGGATGTATGTTCATGTTTGCTCTTACGTTTCTTATTTCTGTAATGATTTCTTTTATTTTTTCAACTGTTTGTTCCTCATCATCAAATGCAAATTTTTCTCTTATTGTTGGCCATTTTGATACTATTAAGTCTGCTTCATTGTATTTTACTAGTTTGTCATAAATTTCTGATGTTACAAATGGCATAAATGGATGTAATAATTTTAGTGATGTTCCAAATACATGGTTTAATATGTCACTTACAGCAACTTTTGTTTCTTCATTTTCGCTATAAATTCTTGTTTTAACCATTTCGATATACCAGTCACAGAATTCGTTCCAGATGAAGTTATAAATTTTGTCAATTGCAATTCCTAAATCATAATTTTCAATATTTCTTGTGATGTCTGCTACTAATTTGTCTAATTTATTTAGTATCCACTTGTCTTCTATTGTTAATAAATCTGGGTTATATGTTTTTGTTTCGTGATTATATACTTTGTGACAAAATTCTTTTACTTTGTTTTCGTCTGGTGTATTCATTATTATGAATTTAGCTGCATTCCAAATTTTGTTTGCAAAGTTTGATGCTTGTTCTAGTTTTTCTGGCATATATCTGATGTCATTTCCCATTGTTGTTCCAGAAAGTACTGAAAATCTTAATGCATCTGCACCATATTGGTCAATTATTTCAATTGGGTCAATTCCATTTCCTAATGATTTTGACATTTTTCTTCCTTGCGAATCTCTTACAATTCCATGTACTACAACATCTTTAAATGGATTTTTGTCTGTTAATTCTAATCCTTGTGTCATCATTCTTGATACCCAAAATGTTATGATATCATATCCTGTTACCAATACATTTGTTGGATAAAATGTTTTGTAGTCTTCTGATTCTGTATTTGGCCAACCTAATGTTGAGAATGGCCATAATGCTGAACTAAACCATGTATCTAGTGAATCTTCGTCTTGATGTAATTTGCTAGAACCACATTTTTCACATTTTTCAGGCATTTGTTTTGCTACATGTATATGTCCACATTTGTCGCAATAATATACTGGAATTCTGTGCCCCCACCATAATTGTCTTGATATACACCAGTCTTGGATATTATCTAACCAGTTAAAATACATTTTTTCGTATCTTTTTGGTACAAATTTTACTTGCGTCTTTCTAACTGCATCTGCTGCTCTTTTAGCTAAATCTTTCATTGATACAAACCATTGCTCTGAAATTCTTGGTTCTATTGTGCTATGGCATCTGTAGCATTTTCCAACATTATGTGTATAATCTTCAATTTTAACTAAGTTTCCTAGCTCTTGTAATTTTTCTACGATTAGTTTTCTTGCTTCTATTGCTGGCATTCCTTTATATTCAGGAACTAAATCTCCCATAATTGAACTATCGTCAAATACTTCTATAATTTCTAAGTTATGTCTTAGTCCTGCTTGATAATCATTTGGGTCATGAGCTGGTGTGATTTTAACACATCCTGTTCCAAATTCTTTTTCAACAAATTCGTCTGCAATTATTGGAATCTCTTTGTTCATAATTGGTAAGATACATTTTTTACCTACTAAATCTTTGTATCTTTCATCATCTGGATGTACTGCAACTGCTGTATCTCCAAGCATTGTTTCAGGTCTTGTTGTTGCAACTATAATATATCTGTCTGCTTCACCTGCAATTTGATATCTAATATGCCATAAGTGTGATGGTTCGTCCTCATATTCAACTTCTGCATCAGAAATTGTTGTATGACATGATGGACACCAGTTTATCATTTTTTTACCTTTGTAAATTAATCCTTTATTATACAATTGGATAAATTGTTCTAAAACTGCTTCTGATAGTCCCTCATCCATAGTAAATCTGTCTCTATCCCAGTCACATGAACATCCTAATCTTCTTTGTTGTTTTTTAATTGTTCCACCATATTCTTTAGTCCAAGCCCATGCTCTTTCTAAGAATTGTTCTCTTGTAATATCAGCTTTTGTTAAGCCTTCTTCTTCTTTCATTTTTGCAACAACTTTTACTTCTGTTGCAATTGCTGCATGGTCTGAACCTGGAAGCCATAGTGTGTTGTATCCTTGCATTCTTTTAAATCTTATTAAAATATCTTGAATTGTGTCATCTAATGCATGTCCCATGTGTAATTTTCCTGTTACATTTGGTGGTGGCATCATTATACAGTAACTTTCTTTTGTTTTGTCCATACTTGGTTTGAAGTATCCTTTTTCTTCCCATTCTTGATATAGTTTTTCTTCAAAATCTTGTGGATTGTACTTGTCATTTAATTTCTTATCCATTTTTAATTCCTCCTTATTATTTTAAAATTTAATTGAATATTTACATTCAAACTCTTTATCTTTTGGTAATTCAATAATACCTTCTTTATCTTTATAAATTTGTGTACTATCTATTCTATCAGCCGTATTCTGCCAAGGCTCAATGCAGACAAATGGAGCTCCTTTTTTTGACCATAATGCTAAATATGGAAATCCTGTAAAATCAAGTTCTAATATCTTTTGATTTGTTTCATGATTTTGCAAAACTACTTTATTTGATTTTAAATTTTTCATAATTACTGCATCATTATCAAAAGTATCTTCTTTTAAATAAATTTTATTATCTTGTAAAATATTTTGTGCTTTTTCTGTATCTATTAAACCATTTTTTAATTTAAGGAACTCAATTTTATTTTCATTTTCTGAAAATAAAATTTCGTATTCACCATTACTATAATCACAATTAAATGCCGGATGTCCACCTAATCCAAAATATATTGTTTTATCATCAATGTTTTTTACTTTATAGGTTACTGTTAAAGTATCTCCTATTATTTCATATATAACATGTAATTCAAATTTATATGGATATTTTTTTAATGTTTCCTCATTATCTTTTAACATATAGTGATGCTCATTTTCTGTTTTTGATATCTCTTCAAAGTCCATATCTCTTGCAAATCCATGTTGTGACATTTCATATATTTTATCCTCTATTTGAGTTTGAGAATTTTTAAGTTGACCTACTATTGGAAATAGTATTGGTGCTTGTCTTTTCCAATATATATTGCCATTACTATCTAACACTTTTGCTCCTTGAAATAACATTTCTTTGCCATTATATTTGATACTTGTTAATTCCGCACCTGATTTTTTTGTTTGAATTTTTAGCATTTTTAACCTCCTTTTTATATTTTATATGACACAATTCGAACTTTTTTAGGGATTGGGGGACGGGTCTTTAATCCCTTTTTTTTACAATGAAGAATTGAAATTTAAAAATCTCTCTTTTTGTACACAAAAACTCGCCAATATGCTATTGTTTAGCATAAGGGCGAGTTTATATCTCACGGTACCACCTTAATTATTATTCAAATTTATATTGTTAACATTTTGTGTCAATTACTTTATTTTAAATAATATCTCTTTTACTTTAACGCAGTATTACGGATAATCTTGAGTTTATTTTCGGATTATCAACTCCAAAGTTACTTTCCATTTATCTTTATTTTAGAAGTTTCCAGCCTTTGACTTCTATTCTCTTTAAATTAGTTTTAAATGTACTTCTCTTTTTCTTTGTTTTTATTTTGTATTTCATTTTTTATGCACTTATTATATATCTTTTTGTTATTTTTGTCTAGTGATTTTTTTAATTTATTACGGTTGTTTACAAAATATTGTTACAATTAATAGCATATAAAATTATTGATAGTATTAATTTTATTAAAATAAAAAAAATCATAACTACCCATTTTGTAGGTAATTATGATTTTCCTTTCACTAAAGATCTGATAATGATATCATTTCACATTCTTTAGTAGATGTATGTTTATTATATTTATTAGAAACTTTATATTCTCCATTTCTTTTTCTTGAAAAAATATAATACCGTGAAAAATCTTTGAAGTATTTCCCTGCCAAATATATTGGTACTTCTTCTTCAGTTTTTAATTTTATTTCTAATAAATAAACATTTGATAAAAAAAAGCCCAGATCTACTTCCATATCAACTAAACATATTTTTCTCAAGACTTTTATTTTATCTTTTTCTGCTACCGGAACGAAAACATCATCCGGTGCTATTTCCCGGCTTCTAAGTAATGCATACATGCATTTTTCATTTTTATTATTATTTCTAATGCAATATACATTTTTATTAAATTTTTTTAATGATATATTATCTAATAATATATCTTCTTGGTTCATTGATGCGGTTTGAAATAAAAATTTTATATCTTCATATTTTCCTTTATCTTCAAGATAATTATGAATTACTAATTCTATCTCGTGATTTTCTATTTTTTTTATTTCACTGCATTCTTCCCGTAATATTGCATCATTAATAAAAAACTTCATTTTTTTACCTCCAATTGTAGATAATATTTACTGCTAATTTATCATATTTTTTTGTTGCATGTATATTATATCATCAATCAACATAAAATGTCAATTTTTAATACCAATATGCTAATTTCAAAAATGAATTTACTAATTTTGTTTGTTCCTCAAGATCTTCTTCTTTTGACACACCATATTTTTGTGCTCTTATATTTCTTGAATCCAATGTCCATAAAAATGCCTTTAATTTAGGAAATCTTTTAACATTATTTTTCATAAATTCCATTAAATCACATAATTTTTTATATAATTCACTTTGTTTTTTTTGTTCTTTATTGTATTTATCTATATCTACTAGTAATTCAAATGGTTTTGAAATTTGTAATCTATAATTATCTCCATCCATTGATTTTATAAAATTTTCATAGCTTTCACAAAAAATTCTATACATTGTATTTCTCCCTAAAAATTTTTATTCCAAATACTTCTTCAAAAACTTACCAGTATAACTTTGTTCATTCTTACAAATCTGTTCAGGTGTACCAACAGCGACAACCTGTCCGCCACCATCTCCACCTTCTGGACCCAAATCAATAATATGATCACAAGTTTTTATTAGGTCAAGATTATGTTCAATAACAATAATTGTATTTCCAGTATCGACTAATCTTTGTAAAATATCAACTAATCTATGAACATCAGCAATGTGAAGCCCTGTAGTTGGCTCATCCAAAATATACAAAGTTTTTCCTGTTGCTCTTTTTGAAAGTTCTGTTGCAAGTTTAACCCTTTGAGCCTCACCACCAGATAATGTTGTTGACGGCTGTCCTAGTTTGATATATCCTAGTCCTACATCATATAAAGTTTGAATTTTTTGTTTTATTTTTGGTATTTTATCAAAAAATTCTAATGCTTCTTCAACTGTCATATCAAGCACGTCCGCTATGTTTTTTCCTTTATATTTAACTTCTAGTGTTTCTCTATTATATCTCTTTCCTTTACACACTTCGCATGGTACATAGACATCTGGCAAAAAGTGCATTTCTATTTTGTGAACTCCGTCACCGTTACAGCTTTCGCATCTTCCACCTGCTACATTGAAACTAAATCTACCTTTTTCAAATCCACGCAATTTGGCTTCATTTGTTCCTGCAAAAATGTCTCTAATTAAATCAAATACTCCTGTATATGTTGCAGGATTTGAACGTGGCGTTCTTCCTATTGGTGACTGGTCTATGTTAATTATTTTGTCTATATTTTCTAGTCCTTTTACTTCTTTGCATTTTCCTGGTTTCTCTGATGAACCGTTTAGTTCTTTTGCTATTGTTTTATATAGTACTTCATTTACAAGTGTTGATTTTCCTGAGCCTGAAACCCCTGTAACACATGTAAATACTCCTAATGGGAATTTTACACTTATATTTTTTAAGTTATTTTCTGTTGCATTTTTCACTTCAATTGCTTTTGATTTTACAATTTTTCTTCTTTTGTTAGGAACTTCTATTTTCTTTCTACCACTTAAATATTGGCCTGTAACAGAATCTTTTACTAATTTTACTTCTTCTGCTGTACCTTGTGCCATAACATTTCCACCATGAACCCCTGCACCTGGGCCAATATCAATAATTTGGTCTGCTGCATACATTGTGTCCTCGTCATGTTCTACAATTAATAAAGTATTTCCTAAATCTCTCAACTTTTTAAGTGTTGCAATTAATTTATCATTATCTCTTTGGTGTAGTCCTATACTTGGTTCATCCAAAATATACATAACCCCTGTAAGTCCTGAACCTATTTGAGTTGCTAAACGAATACGTTGTGCTTCTCCTCCTGATAATGTTCCAGCACTTCTTGAAAGTGTTAAATATTCAAGCCCTACATCTATTAAAAATTGAAGCCTTTTATTTATTTCTTTTAAAATCATGTCTGCAATCATTGCTTCTTTTTCTGTTAATTTTAATGTACCTAAAAATTCTTTTAATGCCTTGATTGACATATCTGTAACTTCATTTATGTTTTTACCATTTATTTTGATACATAATATTTCTTTCTTTAAACGTGCTCCATTACAAGTATGGCAATGAGAGTTTGTCATATACATCTCATAAAATGCTCTCATTCCTTGTGATTTTGTTTCACTATGACGTCTGTCAAGTGTTGGCAAAACTCCCTCAAATGGTGCAGTAAACTTTCTTACACCGGCAGCAGATGAATATTCAAAGTCAATTTTTTCGTCACCTGTACCATATAAGATTTTTTCCATAAACCATCGTGGTAATTTCTTAATTGGAACTCCTTTTATTTCAACACCATAATGTTTTCCTATGCTTTCAAAATACATTTTGGCCATTGTATCGCCCTTTTTCATTGTACTTGAACCAAATGCTTTTATTCCATCATATAATGTTTTGTTTTTGTCTGGGACTATTAAATCTTCGTCCATTTTCATTAAATATCCTATACCCATACAAGTAGGACAAGCACCATATGGATTATTAAATGAAAACATTCTTGGTGTGATTTCTGGAAAACTGAAACCACAGTCAGGACATGCATAATTTGAACTGTATAAAATTGTTTTGTTTTCCTCTTTTGTTATAACATTGACTAACACCAAATTATCAGCATGTTTTAACGCAATTTCAACAGACTCTGTAAGCCTACTTCTTATTTCTGGTTTTACAACTAATCTGTCTACAACTAATTCAATTTCGTGTTTTTTATTTTTATCTAATTTTATTTCATCTGATAAATCATAAACTTCGCCGTCAATTCTTGCTCTTACAAATCCATCTTTTTGATATCCCTCTAATTGCTTTACAAATTCACCTTTTCTACTTCTTACAACTGGTGCCAAAATTTGTATTTTTGTACCTTCTTCTAATTCCATAATATTATCAACAATTTGGTCAATTGATTGTTTTTCAATTTTTTTACCACAGTTTGGACAATACGGTACACCTATATTTGCATATAATAGACGAATGTAATCATATATTTCTGTTACTGTTCCAACTGTTGAACGTGGATTTTTTGATGTTGTTTTTTGGTCTATTGATATAGCAGGTGATAGTCCTTCAATTGACTCAACATCTGGTTTTTCCATTATTCCCAAAAATTGTCTTGCATATGAAGATAAACTCTCTACATATCTTCTTTGTCCTTCTGCATATAATGTGTCAAATGCAAGTGAAGATTTACCAGAGCCTGAAAGTCCTGTTATTACTACCATTTTATCTCTTGGTATTTCTAAATTTATGTTTTTTAAGTTATGTTCTTTTGCGCCTTTTATTATTATTTTATCATTCATTTTTATTCCCCCATTTTTGATGTCCTCAAAAGGATATTTTTATTATACTATAATTTTAAAACAAAAACAAGAGTTTGGTAAAAGTTTTTATTGGCAAATTTTTAAAATAATGTAATATGATTGCATTTTTATCAAAACGTTCTGTAGATGATATAAATCGTCTTGTTAATAATGCAGAGTAGTCAAAAAGGAGCCACAAAATGGGGCTCCTTTATTTTGATTTTTCTGGTAATTTAGGAAAATCTTCAAAAATATTATTTTTTGCACTCTTAAGTAATTCACCAACTGCTTTCCAAATCATATCTTTGGTTTCGTTATCTATATTTTTATAAGAGGCCATCATAGTTCTGGCACTTGTAAACCAATTGTTTTTTATCTCTTTCATGGTTTGAGCATCAGTTGCATTTAAAATGTCAAAAACAACATCTATTACCTGCTCTCTTTTTTCAGGTTCAACATTTTCAAGCCATTCTTTAATTGTTTTATCAACAAATTCACTTCCATTTGTAACTTCCTCTAATGTAATAAATTTCGTGCCAAGCACCTGCCAACTGTACAAATCGTGTTGCATTATTCCCTTTTGAACACTTTCTACAACTGTATATTTTTCTCTATGGTTCATTAGTCTTCCTATAACAGATGACTGTGGAATATATGTATGAACCTTTTTTATCATTTCATGATATTCTGGTGTTTCTATTACATCATCACAAAATCCAGGTCCATCGTTGTTATACACATTGATTATTCTATCTTTTATTTCTTGGCTTACAAATGTTGCGGCATATACTGCTATATTTCCACCTTTTGAGTGTCCACCTATTCTTATTTTTTTATCCGAATATTCTTTTGCTATCATTTCTAAATATTTTTTTGCTGATAATTGTGAAGCTATATGACTTTTAAAACTCATATTTAGATCTTCTTTCCATCCTACTATTGTATTGTCTGTTCCTCTATATGATATGAATATTGTGTCATCTGGCATTAATACTGTTATTGCTGCAAATTGTTTTTCTTGTTCTGGATCTATTTTATTGATGTATTTTGTTGCTAATAATTCTCCAAATCTTTTTGATTCACCTATTAACGGAAATAAATCTACATCATCTTTCCATAAAATTGGAAGTTTTGTTACGTCTTGCTTTTGGAATCTTTTGCTTAGTTCTTTTATTGTTACTATTTCATTTTCTTCTATTATTTTGTCAAATGGAAAGTATGAAAATCTTGATAATATTAGGTTGTCTATTTCATTAAATTTTGATTGTTCTAATGTTATATCTCCTCTCCATTTTACATAATCGCATACATTTGCCATCTTGAGTTCCTCCCTTTAATCTGCTTTTAGGTATTTTTTTCTTTATTTTAATTTATTTTATTGAAAATGTAAAGATAAAATGGTAAAAAACCAGAATTAAGATTTTGTATGCAGTGAAAACTGCTACAAAATCTAATTTCTGCCATATTTATCTTCTACGGAAAGTTATCATACTATGATAACTTTCCTAGAATATAAAAAAAAGAGTAGCTCTTTTGCTACCTTTTGTTGACTTATGCAAGTCCATATTTCTTTTTGAATTTGTCTGCTCTTCCACCTACTGTTTCTTGTCTTAAGTTTCCTGTCCAGTATGGATGGCATTTTGAACATACGTCTACTTTTATATCTTTTTTTGTTGAACCAACTTCTAAAACGTTTCCACATGCACATGTGATTGTTGTTTGGTTGTATTCTGGATGTATTCCTTCTTTCATTTCTATTTCACCTCTTTTTCGTTTTTATAACATGACTGTTTTTTATAATAACATATTATCTGAAATTTTTCAAGTATTATTTTTGAGTATTTGTATTTTTTTCATTATATACATATTGTGCTGATTGCAGCATTTCTTTGTTTAATGATAATTTATGCACTAATTTATTCATAACATTGAAAACACATGCGATTATTAGTATTAACATTCCTATCTTTTTCCAATATTTTTTTAGCATAATTTTACTTCCTTTCAAAATAATACATTACTATTATACTGGTTTTTGGGTAAAATGTCAATGTTTTTTTAATTTTTTGTGTTGCTCGTTTTTACGATTTTTTATTGTAATTTAACTTTAATCTTCTCCACCATTAATTTTAAATATCTTAAATATCTCAACAATAGCAATTGGAGCAAGAACTAAACATACTAATTCAATAATATTTTCAGTTGGTAAAACTGGAATACTAAATATTTCTCTTAAACCAGGAATTAATAAAATAACAAATACAAGCAATGCAGACGCAACAACTGCTCCTATTAATTTCATATTATTAAATATTCCTGTTTTAAATATTGATTTTCTATTATCCCTTACATTAAATACATGTGTTAATTCTGAAAGTGCCAAAGTTACAAATGCCATAGTTTGCCCAACTTCTATTTTTGACTGGTCAAGTGTTAAACCATTTATAGGTGTTTTTGTTGTTCCAAGCCCTATCATAAATGCAGCAAGTGTAAGTCCACCTATCATCATACCTTGATATATAACTCTCCATGTCATTCCTTTTGTGAATACGCCTTTACCTGGTTTTACTGGTTTTCTCTCCATTATATCTTTATTTGCTGGGTCAAACGCTAAAGCTAATGCAGGTAATGAGTCTGTTACTAAATTTATCCATAAGATATGAATTGGTAGTAATATTTCCAAACTATTGATGTCTGTTATTCCAAACCATTTGCTAAATAATGGTGTTAATAATGTTGCAAAAAATAGTACTATTATCTCTCCAACATTGCTTGAAAGCAAGAATTGAATTACTTTTAAAATATTGTCATATATTCTTCTTCCTTCTTCTACTGCTGATACAACTGTTGCAAAGTTGTCATCTGTTAAAATTACATCTGCTGCTTCTTTTGCTACATCAGTTCCAACAATTCCCATTGCACAACCAATATCTGCTTTTTTAAGTGCAGGACTGTCATTAACTCCATCACCTGTCATGGCAACAACTTCACCATTTTTTTGCCATGCATTTACAATTCTAACTTTGTGTTCTGGAGAAACCCTAGCATAAACTGAATATTTTCTAACATTTTGTATTAATTCTTCATCTGTCATTTGTTCAAGTTCTGCACCTGTTATTGCTTCGTCATCATCCTCAAGAATTCCCAATTTTTTAGCAATTGCTGTTGCAGTGATTTTATGGTCACCTGTAATCATTACAACTTTTATTCCAGCTGTTTTACATTTTTCAACTGCAACTTTTGCTTCTTCTCTTGGTGGGTCTATCATACCAACCATTCCTATAAATATCAAGTCATTCTCTATTGTTGCCATTTCTTCTTTTGTTGGAATATGGTCAATTTCCTTGTATGCACATCCCAATACTCTTAAAGCATCTTTTGCCATTTCTTCATTTTTTTCTCTAATTTTGTTTACATATTCACCAATATTTTGATGTATTTCATTACTGATTTCATATGCTGAGCATCTTTTTAATAATTCATCTATTCCACCTTTTGTAAACACTATATATTTTCCATTCAATTCATTTACAGTCGTCATTAATTTTCTGTCTGAGTCAAATGGTATTTCTTGAACTCTAGGTGCTCTGTCATATAAACTTGGGTCAAAACTTAATTTAAAGGCCATATCAACTAATGCTGTTTCAGTTGGGTCACCTGTTAAAGTTCCGTCTTGTGATATTTTTGTGTCATTACATAGCATATTTGCATATACTATTTTTTTTAATTCTTCATCAATTTCATCTTCTTGTATATTGTCCATGTTTCTGATTGCTTCATTCCAGTAAATTTTTTCTACTGTCATTTTGTTTTGTGTTAATGTTCCTGTTTTATCTGAGCATATAACTGTACTGCTTCCAAGTGTTTCAACTGCAGGTAGTCTTTTAACAATTGCATTCTTTTTTACCATTTTTTGAACACCAATTGCTAAAACAATTGTTGATACTGCTGCCAACCCTTCTGGTATTGCTGCAACTGCCAATGAAACTGCTGTCATAAACATTTGAATTGGCTCTTTTCCTTGTATTAAACCAACTACAAATATTACTACACAAATTATTAATGCTGCAATTCCCAATGTTTTTCCTAATTTGTTTAATTTTTGTTGTAAAGGTGTTTCTTGTTTTTCTGTTGAATTTATCATTCCAGCTATTTTTCCAACCTCTGTTGTCATTCCTGTTTCTACAACAATTCCTTTTCCTCTACCATATGTTACTAAACTTGAAGAAAATAACATATTTTTTCTATCACCAATACCGATTTCTGCCTCTTCAATAATTTCAGAAGTTTTTTCAACTGGTACAGATTCTCCCGTTAATGAACTTTCTTGTGATTTCAAATTTGCTTCTTCTACAATTCTCAAGTCTGCAGGAATATAATCACCTGTATCAAGAATTACTAAATCACCTGGTACTAGTTCTTTTGCAGGAATAACTTGTAGTTTCCCATTTCTTACAACTTTTGATGCATGGTCACTTAATTTTTGTAAAGCCTCTAATGATTTTTCGGCCTTGCTTTCTTGTGCTACTCCTATTATTGCATTTACAAGAACAACTATTAAAATTATTATTGTATCAGTCATTCCCTCTCCTTGTTGTATTCCAACTACGCCTGATACAATTGCAGCAATTATTAATACTATGATTGAAAAGTCTTTAAATTGGTCTAAAAATCTTTGCAATATTGTTTTCTTTTTACCTGCTTGTAGTTCATTGTATCCTTTTTTCTCTCTTATTTTTGCAATTTGGTCTTCTTTTAGTCCTTTTTCTCTGTGTGTTTCCAACTCTTTTTCGATTTCTTCTACTTCTTTGTTAAACCAGTTTTTCTTCTCCATATTACTACCTCCAAATTTCGGGATTGAGGGACGGGTCTTTTAATCCCTATTTTTTTTCGGGATTGAAGACCCGTCCCCTTATCCCTATTTTTTACCAATTTTGTTATATTTATGCATATATAAGAAATGAGACTTTTAAAAGAAATCTTATACATAACCTTTTATGCTAAAATTTCTTTTAAAAGTCTCACTTACTTATTTTTTTAAGTTTACTAGCCAGATAATTTCTTATCGCGACTGTTGACTAGTAATTAAAAGCTACTCCCTTTTAAATTATTTTGTTGGTGACCCCTACGGGAATCGAACCCATGATTCCACCTTGAGAGGGTGGCGTCTTAACCGCTTGACCAAGGGGCCACATAAATTACATTAATATTTATACCATTTTTTTTAACTTAAGTCAAGAGCATTTTTAATATTTTTAAGGCTAGAATTGTAACTGAGATACAGTTCACAACCCGTAAAATTATTGTTTATAGGTTTCTAAACTGTAACTTATAACATTATAACAAAAAAAAATTATCTTTATTATGCAAAAAGAGACAAGAATTAAATTCTCATCTCTATTTATATTTATTATTCTTCATCTTTTTCTTCTTTATCATTAGATAAAATGGCTGTTAAATTTACTCTTCCTTGGTCGTCTATATCTGTTACTTTTACAGTTACTTTATCTCCAACATGAAGAACATCTTCTATTTTCTTAATTCTCTCTTTAGAAATTTTAGAAATATGTAATAATCCTTCTTTTCCTGCAACACCTAAATCAACAAATGCTCCAAAGTTCATTATTCTTGTAACTGTTCCAAGATAAATTCCACCAACTTCTACATCTCTGACAATGTCTTCTATCATATCTAATGCTTCGTTTGCTTTTTCAGAATCATTTGAGTAAATCATTACTTGTCCATCTTCTTCGATGTCAATTTTAACACCTGTTGCATCAATTATTTTGTTTATTGTTTCTCCACCTTTTCCGATTACATCTTTGATTTTTTCAACTTTTATTTTTGTTGATACTATTCTTGGTGCATATTTTGATATTTCTTTTCTTGGCTCTGAAATTACTGGTGCCATTACATCTTCTAAGATATGTTTTCTAGCGGCTCTTGTTCTGGCAAATGCTTCTTCAATAATTTTGTATGATAATCCGTCAACTTTGATGTCAACTTGGATTGCTGTTATTCCTTTTTCTGTTCCACCTACTTTGAAGTCCATATCTCCGAAGAAATCTTCTAGTCCTTGGATATCTGTTAACATTACATAGTCATTTTCGTCATTAGGATTTGTTACAAGTCCTGTTGATATACCTGCAACTGGTCTCTTAATTGGTACACCTGCTGCCATTAATGATAATGTACTTCCACATATACTTGCTTGTGATGTTGAACCATTTGATGATAATACTTCTGATACAACTCTTATTGCATATGGGAATTCTTCTTTTGAAGGTAGTACTGGGACTAATGCTTTTTCTGCTAATGCTCCATGTCCTATTTCTCTTCTTCCTGGTCCTCTTGGTGGTCTTGCTTCACCTACGCTGTAACTTGGGAAGTTGTATTGATGCATATATCTTTTTGATTCTTCTGTATCAATTCCATCTAATGTTTGTTCTTCACTTATCATTCCTAATGTTGTAACTGAAAGTACTTGTGTTTGACCTCTTGTAAATAATGCACTTCCGTGTACACGTGGTAATAAGTCTATTTCACATGATAATGGTCTGATTTCGTCTATTGCTCTGCCATCAACTCTTTTATGTTCATAGAATATCATGTCTCTTACTGTCTTTTTCTCTAATTTGTAAATTGCTTCTCCAATGTCAGCTTTGTGTTCTTCTGCAGCTTCTTCTCCAAATTTTTCAGCATATGCTATTGCTATTTTGTCAGATACTGCTGCTACATTGTTGTCTCTTGTTTCTTTGTCTGCTTCTTGAAGTGCTTGTTTTACATCTTCTGCAAAGTTTGCTTCTATAAATTCATATACATCATGGTCAACTGCAAATGATTTGTATTCAAATTTTGGTTTTCCGATTTCTTCTTTCATTTTTTCAATGAATTTACAAATCTTTTTGATTTCTTTATGACCTTCTTTAATTGCTTCTAACATAACATCATCTGGAACTTCGTTTGCTCCTGCTTCTATCATAGCTATTTTTTCTTCTGTTCCTGCTACTGTTAATGTTAAGTCAGATACTTTTCTTTGTTCTTCTGTTGGGTTTATAACTATTTTACCGTCAACTAATCCAACGTTTACTGCTGCTGTTGGTCCACCAAATGGGATATCAGAGATTGATAGTGCTGCTGATGCACCTATCATTGCTGCTACTTCTGGTGAGTTGTCTTGTTCTACTGAAAGAACTGTTGCAACAACAACTACATCGTTTCTGAAGTCTTTTGGGAATAGTGGTCTTAGTGGTCTGTCTATTGCTCTTGATGTTAATATTGCTTTGTCACTTGGTTTTCCTTCTCTTTTTTGGAATGAACCTGGTATTTTTCCAACTGAATATAATTTTTCTTCATAATCTACTGATAGTGGAAAAAAATCTATTCCATCTCTTGGTTCTTTTGATGCTGTAACGTTTACCATTACAACTGTGTCTCCATATCTTACTGTTACACTTCCATTTGCTAGTCCTGCAAATTTTCCTGTTTCTATTGTTAGTTTTCTTCCTGCTAATTCTGTTTCGTATACTTTAAACATACTATTTTTCTCTCCTTTTTCTTCTTTTTTGCACCATTTTTTAATAAATTCAAACATTATATTTTCCTCCTTCTAGGAATTGATGGATTTCAATGCCTGTATACAAATTTCCTTCTTTTATTAATTTTTTAGACGGTTTTGCTATGTTGGCACCATATTTTTTTTGAACCGCATTTAGATTGTAACCTCTATAATATTCTGGATTTCATTTCTAGTATTCTGGGCCTTTCCAGTACATTATACAAGCTACTTACCTAAATTCCGGTCTCTTTTAATTTTCCACAAAAAGCCTATGCTAAATCTTTTGTTTTGCATAGGCTCCTGTATGAAATTATTTTCTTAATCCTAATTTTTCAACGATGTCTCTGTATCTTTGTACATCTTTTTTTGCTAGGTAGTTTAATAAGTTTCTTCTTTTACCTACCATTTTTAATAATCCTCTTCTTGAGTGATTGTCTTTAACATGTACTTTTAAGTGTTCTGTTAATTCATTAATTCTTTCTGTTAAAAGAGCAATTTGTACTTCTGGTGAACCAGTGTCTTTTTCTTCTCTTTTATATGTGTTAATGATTTCTTGTTTTCTTTCTTTTGTCATTTTTTACACCTCCTATTTTTCTTATCTCCTTTAACTGAGCTTTTAGCGTTGGTGCTTTGCTTTAAAAGCTAAGTAAAAGGTTTACCTTGAATAGTATACTATATTTTTGGGGATTTATCAAGGGGTTTGAAGAAATTTTTGGAAATTTGTTACAATCGATGTTACAGTTCACATTATTATAATATTTTATTTTCTAATACGCAAATGCATGCTTTGTACAATTTATGAAATTAGATATAACATAATTTCCCCAAACATCAGTATCTGTAAAAACTATAATTTTTTGTCCCCCTTTCAAGTAAATATAAAATTCTGTATCTTCATCAGATTCGATTTTTTCTATTTTATAAATATTTATTTCTAATTTTTCTCCAAAAAAATTTCTTTTGCTTCTATCATATATTATTTGTATAACATTTCTATATATTTTAACCTCATTTAATTTTGTTTTTATTTCTCCCCTAATGTCTCCTTCAAGTTCTATATATATTTCCTCATTATAATACTTTTTTATTCTTTCTAAAAATTCTTCTATTGTTATTACTTCTTTCATCTTTATTCCTCCCATCTTTTATTTTATATTTAATCTTATAATTTTTATATTCAAGCCATTGATGTATACATTTATTTATTAGTTAAATATATCTTGTTTTAAAAGTATTGCTTTGTTTGCAATACTTTTAAAAAATTAATTTAGCCTGCAAATGCTTGCTTGATTATTTCCATTCTTCGTGCTTCTCTACTTTCATGTATTTTTAATAATGCTATTATTTCATTATGTTTATTATTTTCAAGTCTTGTAATAGAATCACATAATGATTTAATATTATCAGATACATCATCACATATTTTATTTTCTGTAATTGTTAATCTGTCATCTAATTCTTTTCTTAGTGTTGTTACAATTTCATCTTTTGTGTCATCAATTTTTTGATTCATGTTTTCAAGGCTTTTGTCAACTTCCTCAAATCTTTGATCTATTCCATCAAACCTTTGGTCCATTCCATCTAGTCTTTGATCTATTCCATCAAATCTTTGGTCCATTCCATCTAGTCTTTGATCTATTCCATCAAACCTTTCATCCACTTTATCAAACCTTTGATTCATTGTTTGAAGCTGTCCATTAATATTAGTAAGCTCATTTAAGATTTTTTCTTCCATTCACACTCCTCCTCTCTGCAAAAATTCAACTATATAGTAATAGCTATTTTTAAAATAAAAATATTTTTTATATTCAAAATCATATTGTAAAATTATTATAATATTGTAGAACCAAAATGTCAATATTTATTTAAAAGTTTTACAAAAAATTTTAGTTCACTATTATGTGTAAAATTAATTTTAATATATGGAAATCTATTCGAAAATTTGAATTAAAAATTTGAATTAAAAAACTATATTCTATATAGCCATATTATGTATATCACAATATAGAAAATTTGTAAATATTTTATCAAAAAAAATCTTAAAAATCGGTCGCAAAATTCGACAATAAATGACAATAGGAAAGCCATTTAACTTTCCTATTGTCATTAAATTTTATCCTAATTCTGCAAAATATTTAATTGTTCTAACCATTTGACTTGTATATGAATTTTCATTGTCATACCAAGAAACAACTTGAACTTGATATAATCCATTTCCAATTTCTGTTACCATAGTTTGAGTTGAGTCAAACAATGAACCATATCTCATTCCTATAACATCTGAAGAAACTAAGTATTCGTCTGTATATCCAAATGATTCACTATTTTGAGCTTTCATTGCTGCATTTATTGACTCTTCTGTTATGTTTTCTCCTTTAACAACTGCAACTAATATTGTAGTTGAACCTGTTGGTACTGGAACTCTTTGTGCAGACCCAATTAATTTTCCATTTAATTCTGGAATAACCAATCCTATTGCTTTTGCCGCTCCTGTTGTATTTGGAACAATGTTAACTGCTGCTGCTCTTGCTCTTCTTAAATCACCTTTTCTGTGTGGTCCATCTAATATCATTTGGTCACCAGTGTAAGCATGAACTGTTGTCATTATTCCTGATTGAATTGGCGCATAATCATTTAATGCTTTAGCCATTGGTGCTAAGCAGTTTGTTGTACATGATGCGGCTGATATTATTTTGTCTTCTGGTGTTAATATTTTCTCATTTACACCAAAAACTACTGTTGGTAGATCTTTTCCTGCTGGTGCAGATATAACTACCTTTTTAGCACCTGCAACGATATGTGCTTGTGCTTTATCTTTAGATGTGTAGAATCCTGTACATTCTAGTACTACATCTACTCCTATTTCTCCCCATGGTAGATTTGCTGCGTCTTTTTCTGAATATATTTTTATTGTTTTTCCATCTACTGTTATTGAGTCTTCTCCTGCTTCTACTGTTTCAGCCTTTTCATATCTTCCTTGTGCTGAATCGTATTTTAATAAATGAGCTAACATTTTAGGACTTGTTAAGTCGTTGATTGCAACGATTTCATATCCTTCTGCTCCAAACATTTGTCTAAATGCTAGACGTCCTATACGTCCAAATCCATTAATGGCTACTTTTACTGACATAATAAAATTCCTCCTTTAATTTAGCATTGGTTTCCACATGCTCTTTATTTTCAGTATTCCCTTTTATTCTTTCATATAATCATCAATTTTTTTCATAAATATTATTCTGTCTATTATATCGAATATTCCATAAATTATGATGATTACACCAACTGCTGTTAATACTATTTGTTGATTTATTAGTATAACAATTCCTGCAAATATCATAAGTATTGTTAGTAGTAATGATACAGTCCAATATGGTGATTTTACTTGTTTCCATACTAAAACTGTTTGTAAATCTATAATTCCTGTTACTATGATCCATATTCCTAATATTACTCTAAAAAATGCTAATATTGAATCTGATGCAAACAAAACTATTATACCAAATATTACAGATACAAGTGCAACTGTTAATAACCAGTCTTCTTTTGTTTTTGATGTGTAATATTCTATTAATTTTAGAGCCCCCATAGCAATAAATAGTACTCCCAATATTATAGATATTGCTCCTACTGTTTGAGTTGGTTTGGCTACAAGTAATACTCCTAATAATATGAATACTAGTGATATTACTATGTCTGTCCAACTTGATCTTTTGAATATTTTTTCAAACATGTTTATCCCTCTCTTTCTTTTGTATTTTTATACATAATATCACATTAAAACAAAAAAGTATACAAAATCTCAAAAATTTTTTAAGAATTTTAAGGAGCAAGTTACAGTTCACAGCCCATAAAATTGTAACGCAAAAAATAGCACATTAAAGTGCTATTTCTATAATTATGCATTTTCAGTTTCTTTTTTTACTACTACTTGTTTTCCGTCATAATATCCACAGTTTGAGCAAACTCTATGTGGCATTACTGGTTCGTGACAATTTGGGCATGTAGCAAATTTTGGTTCTTCTTTTTTCCATGTTGATCTTTTTGCATGTGTTCTTGCTTTAGACCATCTTCTTTTTGGTTGTGCCATTTCTATTCCCCCCTTGCTTAAAGATATATTGTTTATATCTATTTGAAATTTTATCGATTTTATTTGCACTATAAAATTATACAAGTATTTTTGATTTTTGTCAACCACTTTTGTTCTATTTTTGTTTCAAAAATTCTATTTTTATATTTTGAGGATTATTTTTCCCTTTTTTATTCTGTATTTTATTATATGAATTCTTTTTTATTTCAAAATTCTAAGTGTATTAAATATTGTAATTAAAGTAACACCAACATCAGCAAAAACCGCTTGCCACATATCAGCAACTCCGAATAAACTTAAAACTAAAGTTAATACTTTAACACCTATCGAGAAAATTAAATTTTGTTTAATAATTTTATTTGTCTTTTTGGAAACCTCAATTGCATCAACAATTTTAGAAAGTTCATCTGTCATAATTACAACATCAGATGCCTCTATTGCTGAACTTGATCCAATTCCCCCCATTGAAATTCCAACATCTGCTCTTGCTAGTACTGGACTATCATTTATTCCATCACCAACAAATGCAACTTTTTGTTTTTCATCTCTTTTTGCAATTATTGTATCTAATTCATTGTATTTATCTTGTGGCAACATTTCTGATTTTACTGCTTTTATGCCAACTTCTTTTGCAATTTTTTCTGCAATTTCTTTTTTGTCACCTGTAAACATCTTTGTATTTATTCCTAATTTATGAAGTTTTTCCATTGTTTCTTTTGTTGCTGGTTTTATTTCATCTGTTAAAATTATTTTTCCAACAACATTTCCGTCTATATTTAGGTATAGAACTGTTCCAACAATATTTTCTTTGTCTGCATTTGTAAATTCTGCATTTCCTATTTTGATTGTTTTTCCTTCATATTGATATTGAATTCCTTTTCCTGAAACCTCTTCAAAATTCTCAACATTCTCTATTTTAAAGTTGTTTGCTTGATTATCTTCATTATCTTTCATAATTATATTGCTATTCTGGCTAAATACTTCTTCATATTTTTTTAATATTGATTTTGCTATTGGATGATTTGAATTTTTTTCACCCATTGCAAAATATTTTAAAACATCTTGTTCTGTAAAGTTTGCATCAATTGCTTGTATTTTTGATACTGCAAAATTTCCTGTTGTGATTGTTCCTGTTTTATCAAAGATAATTTCTTTGATATCTTTTATTCCATCTAGATAATCACTACCTTTAATTAATATTCCCTTTTTAGATGCCTTACCTATTCCTGAAAAATAACTTAATGGAACTGATATTGCTATTGAGCATGGACATGAAATAACTAAGAATATTAGTGCTTTATAAATACTTTCTTTGTAAGTAACTCCTGCTATAATTAGTGGCATGAATATTGCTACTAATAATGCAAGCCCCATTACAACTGGTGTATAGATTTTTGCTGCTTTTGATACAAATGTCTCTGTTTTTGCCTTTTTATCTGTTGCATTTTCAACCAAGTTTAATATTTGGCTTACTGTACTGTTTTCGTATGTTTGCTCAACTTTAACTTCTATTAATCCATTTGTGTTTATACTTCCTGATAGAACTTTGCTATTTTCTGCTACTTCTAAAAGTTTACTTTCACCTGTTAATGCAGAATTATCAATTTGAGCATTTCCTTTTATTACAATACCGTCTAGTGGTATTTTTTCTCCTGTTTTTACAAGAATAACATCACTAATTTTCACTTTGTCTGGTGTTACTTGTTTCCATTCTTCACCTTGCTTCAAATTTGCATATTCTGGTTTTATATTCATTAAATCTGATATTGATTTTCTTGTTTTATTAACTGCTTTTGATTCTAAGATTTTTCCTATTTCATATAATGTGATTACCATTAGACCTTCTGAGTTTTTTCCAACTAAATATGCTCCAATTGCTGATACTACAATTAGCATATTTTCGTCTAATACTTTATTTTTGAATAATTGTTTAAATCCTTTTTTGGCAGTTTTATATAGCAATATAGCAAATGCTATTATTGTTAAAACACTTGTTACTGTTGTATTAAATTTTCCAATTATTGCTATTAAATATATTGCAATTCCCACAACAATTCTTGCTATATCATTTCCATTGTGTTCTTCTTTATCGTGATTTTCTTCCCCATCTTCTAGAACTTCTACATCTGGCTCTAATTTTTGGACTAATTTTGTTATTTCCTTTTTTGGATTTGGTTTGTTCGTTTTAAATGTTAATTTTAATGTTGAAAAATTTACGACTACATCCTTATATCCTTCTGTGTTTGCTATTTCGTCTTCTACTTTTTTTGCACATGCTGCACAGTCTAGTCCCTCTAATGTATATTTATAACTCTTCAATATGTTCACTTCCTTTCTTTACAATTTGCTCGATGTGTTCATCGTCTAAACTGTAAAATATTGTTTTCCCTTCTCTTCTGAATTTTACTAATTTTGATTGTTTTAGTAGTCTTAATTGATGTGATATTGCTGATTGTGTTGTTCCACAAATATTTGCTATATCACACACACATAGTTCTTCTTCTAGCAAAGCATATATTATTTTCATTCTTGTTGAATCTGCAAATACTTTAAATAACTCTGCTAAGTCATATATAAAGCCGTCTTCTGGCATTTTTTGTTTTACTTTTTTTACTGTTTCTTCATGTAATACGTTGCATTCTAAAAAATTTTCTTCCATGTTTTTTTCCTCGCTTTTCATTTGATTTTTTTCTCTTTGTCATCCATTTTTGCTAACTCTTAAATACTGATTTTATATGATTGTATGAATAATTGTTCATATGTAATTTTATTATATGCTTTAGAAATTTCTTTGTCAACACTTTTAAAAAAAGTTTTAAGACATTTTCAAAAAAAATATTGACTCACTTTTAAAAAAATTTTAGAGATTAAGGAAGGGTGTGTTACTATTCCTCAATCTCTAAAATTTTATTTCAAAATCTCATTTAAAACTGCAGATAAATACTTCATGCTATTCAAGCACTGGTCCAAAGTATTCCCAGTAGAACCAATTTCCATAATATTAGCATACTTTCCTGTATGTTGATTATATCTGGACTTTGTAAGCATAATCGGTTTAAACAACCCAGGATACATCTCCTCTGCCTTTTGCTGAACCTTAACGGCAAACTTCAAATTTTGTTGCCAATTCGGATGCCATAAGCCGCCTTCGTTTGTACCAATAACAAACATAATTTGTGCAGCATAATCTTCACCTATTTTAACAGTTGGTGCATAATCAGGTCTTGAGCCAACTGCATCTCTGTGTAAATCAATTATAATATCTGACTGATTTGTTTTCAAAATATTTTCTACAGTTTGTAATGAACGTGTATATGATCCTGTATATGATGGATAATCATGGTACGAAGTGTCATGTATTACATTTATATTATACTGTTTAAGATAGTTTTCTAATTCATTTCCCACTCGTATTACTGAATAATTTTTATCTGTTGTTCTATAATTACCTGTTTGTGAATATTGATATTTTTCACTTGGTGTATAACTTTCACAACTGTGTGTATGAAATATTAAAATATTTTTATTGTCAATTTTTATATTTGGATTTAGTATATCTTCTGTCAAATTATATGTTGTTTGATTTTTTATTTTTACATTTCCATATTGTACATTTGCATTTTCTGCTATCGGATTTGGCGTTACCACTTCAGTTTTTATACCACTATTACTTGCCAAAATTATTTTTTCATCTTCTGTGATACTATTATTACTATCACTTTTATTCTCATCGCTTGTATTTTTTTTATTATCACTTCCATTAGAATCCTCAGTTTGATTTTTTTCTTTTTCTGTTTCTTCCATTCCTTTTATACTACTAATTTCGGTTTCAAGGAAACTTTCAAATATTTTATTTTCGTTATTTGTTGTTTTTTTTGATTCTTTCTCTTTTTCCAGTTCTGCCATTACTGGTATTGTTTTATTTAGACATTTTTTTAATGTATTACTTCTTATTTTTAGTATTTCAGTAATACTTACTTTTTCTTGCTTCTTTTCTATTTTCTGTTCATTTGGTTTATATGCAAAAAATCTTGTAGTATATACAATAATTCCAATTAATATTATTGTTCCTACAAGATATTTTACTATATCTTTTATTTTTAACACAGTTACATTAAACATACATACTCTCCTTGTTTCTTTAGTCTACTATATATATGTATATTCAATGTTCTATATAAAAATAACTATTTTTTAATTATTTGTTTCTGTTGATGTATTTTCTTCTGATTTGTTTTCGCTTGTTGTATTGTTGTTTGTTTCATCTGAACTGTTTTTTGTTATGTTTGGGCTTTGTTCATCCAAGAACTCTATTATGTCAATTTTTCTATCACTAACATTCATATAATAATATTTCTTACCTGAACTTATTGTCATGTATACATCATCTAAAACAGGTCTAATTACCATATCACCTGTTGAACTAACTAAAGCATATTTTTTATTTTGGCAAACAACCATCAAATTATAGTCAGGTATTATCAATAAGTTTATTGCCTCCCTGTTGCTTGTTGCAGTATATCCAAAACTATCATATTCAAAATTTAATACTGTTTTACCATTTTTATCAAATGCACCCCAATACTTATCTTTTTTTGCTGGAATCATTCCATTATCTAATAAGTATTTGTTTTTGATGTTGTTTTTTTCAAATTTTGTATTATCAATTCCTATTTGATCATATTCTATATAAACTTTGATATTTCCTTTAGAATCTATTATTCCATATTTATTGTCTTTTTTTGCTATAAATAATCCTGAGTCACTATCTACTAATTCTAGGCTATCATATAATAATTGTACTTTTGTTTCTCTTTTTGATGATATTATTCCTACTTTGTTGTTACTTGTTACAAGAAAATCTCCTGTGTTTTCTAAATATTCAATATTGTCATATTTGGCTTCTATTATTGCATTACCTTTTAAGTCAATTACTGCATATGATTTTCCCTGATTTTTTGTAACAACTAGCATACTATTTAAAACTGCTTTTTGATTAATAAAATTATCACTAATTGAGTCATAACCATAATCTAGTACTTTTGCTGAATAAGATTCTATTAAATATGGCATTGTATAAATATACACTCTGTTGCTATCTGTATCATATGTAAATGAAAGGTTAAACGCATTTGCTAGTGCATCTGATGAAATATATAATTTCCCATTTATTGCTTTTACAGGTTTATTTGCATAGTAATAATTATAATTTCCATCACTATTTTCTAATGCTAATTTATAAATTTTATTTGAATTTAATACAAAGTTAGCAATTTCATTATCATTTTGTACATAGCATTTGTTCGCGTCTTCAGATTTATCCGTATATTCTCCGTTATAACTTTGATATCCTAGATATGAAGCAATGTCTTTTACTGGAAAATATACGGTTCCATCTTCATCCACTTCCATCATATTTTTTACTTTGTCATTTACATTTCCATCAATATATAATTTTAATTCTTTATTTTTTATATACATAAGTACCCCTAGTACACTGATAATAGCAATTATAATTAAAGCAATAAATATTAAAATTATTCTTGCTATCTTTTTCGAATTATCCTTTTTCTTATAATCAACACTTTCATCAATTAAATTCATTTTTAATTCTCCTTTTTCTTGAGTATTAGTGATTCAAATTATTGAATATACCCATATTTTTTATAAAATTCATCTCTGAATGTTAAGAGATTGTCATTCTCTATTTCTATTCTAACTCTTTCCATTAATTTAGTCAAGAACCTTAGGTTATGAATTGATAATAAACGTACTCCTAATATTTCATTTGTTTTTACTAAATGTCTAATATATGCTCTTGTGTAATTCTTGCAAGTATAGCAATCACATTCTGGATCTAATGGTCCCCAATCTCTTTCATATGTTGCGTTTCTTACAACAACTTTTCCGTGTGATGTTAATGCTGTTCCATTTCTTGCAATTCTTGTTGGTAATACACAGTCACACATATCTATACCTGCTATTGCTGCTTCTATTAAATAATCTGGTGTCCCTACTCCCATTAAATATCTTGGCTTATCTTTTGGCATTTTGGGTGTTGTATAATAAAGTATATCTAAGAATTCATCTTTTGGCTCTCCAACACTTATTCCTCCAATTGCATACCCAGGTAAATCAAGTTCTGCTAGGTCCTCTAAACTTTTATCTCTTAAATCTTTATAAAACCCACCTTGGATAATTCCAAATAGTGCTTGCTTATCTGTAGTTATATGTGCTTCTTTACATCTTTTTGCCCATCTTGTTGTTCTCTCCATTGAATTTTTTGTATATTCATATGTTGATGGGTATGGACAACATTCGTCAAATGCCATTATTATATCTGCTCCTAAATCTTCTTCTGTTTTCATTACAGATTCAGGTGTAAATATATGTTTACTTCCATCTAAGTGTGATTTAAATAAAACTCCTTCTTCAGAAATTGTTCTTAAATCTCCTAAACTGAATACTTGGAACCCTCCACTATCTGTTAGAATTGGTCTGTCCCAATTCATAAATTTGTGAAGTCCTCCTGCTTCTTTTACTATGTCTTGTCCTGGTCTTAAGTATAAATGATATGTATTTGATAATATTATTTGTGCTTTTACTTCTTCTTTTAGTTCTTCTGGTGTCATTGATTTTACTGTTGCTTGTGTTCCTACTGGCATAAAGATTGGTGTTTGTATGTCACCATGTGGAGTGTGTATTACTCCTCTTCTTGCTCCAGATTGTTTGCATTCGTGTAATAATTCGTATGTTACTGCGTGTTTCATTTACTCCTCCTAAAAATCGGGATAAGGGGACGGGTCTTCAATCCCGAAAAAATTTTTCGGGATT
>ENA-OPVG01000570-OPVG01000570.1-human-gut-metagenome-genome-assembly--contig:-NODE-570-length-31818-cov-7.253219_pt1 | contig 31818 bp, 27 predicted proteins | sample MGYA00241093_ERZ501975 | MGnify/ENA primary metagenome ERZ501975 (study PRJEB25962, sample SAMEA2042993) | human gut metagenome | biome: human gut; feature: human-associated habitat; material: faeces... | reverse complement strand
TCCACCCTTTATCTTTGTCAAAAAAAGATAAAAGTGCTATAAACCCAGTATCTATATAGGTTTACAGCACTTTTTACACACACTTTTTGTCCTATAACTCTTTTGTTTTACCATCTTGATTTAAAAGTGATTATCGATAGGTGGCATATTGCTCGGTAGCATATCATCGTGATTATCCATGTATAATCGCACTTCTTCGAGACTGTCGCTATGATTAATTGTAGCCGTTAATCTACCATTTTCAAATGTAAGTTGTAAAATAATCTCATAGTTAAGATAGAATGGATTATAACGTTTACGACCGGGGCGATTAATGAAATTGGTGGCAATAATAAAATCGCCGGTATAAGGAATAGGATGCTTTACATTTCTATAAAATAATTTGCATTTTTTACCATTTCCCCAATTTTCTAATATAAGAGGTTCGCGGCCAAAAAGCAAAGGTTTAAATTCCGTGCTTTCATTGATTTCTACATTTGTGATAAAAAGATTGTTATCAAGGATGCTGTATTGACATTTGAATCCTGACCAACACGAAGTGTCTGTGCAAAAAGGGCTAAAACCATAGTCTTTAGGTTTAAAAAAATCACTGAAAGCATATTTGTCACTAATTTTGATAATAAGATACTCTTGCTCATGGAAATATAGGTGCGGTTTTGCTTGTTGTGTCATACAGGGCCTCCTTGCTTTGTTAAAAAATAGTAGGGAGATACGATGTAATACAATATAAGTTGATTATACCATAGAGCGTTTTGGGTGAAGGATAATAGTAAAAGTTCAAAATTATTTCGCGATGTATATAAAAAGCCCGCTTACAGTTAGTTTTAACTATAAGCGGGGTAATTTTATTTTTGAATTATGTTTGTCCTATAAGCCTATTTTTTAGAACCTTTTAACTTATATGTTACATACAAGAACAAAATCCAGAATGGAATGGCGATTACCGATGGTCGGAAGCTGTCCATTTGATACATAACGCCTACAACTACCAACAAGAATAAAATACAGAGGTAGTTAATCACCGGATAGAGCGGTGATTTGAATTTCAATTCATCAAGACGGCCTTCGCGAATGAAGGTACTGCGGAATTTCATGTGCGTAGCAATGATGACAAACCAGCTGATTACAAGACCGGCTACTACGAGTGCCAAGAGATGCATGAACACTTCGCCGGCTTGCGGATAGAGGTAGGTCGTCAACACGATGATTAACGCTAACCCGGATGAGAATAAGGTGCTGGCCAACGGCACACCGTGAACCGTTAAGTAACTGAAAATCTTAGGTGCATTACCTGCCTGCGCCAAACCGTACAGCATACGGGAGTTACTGTATAAAATACTGTTGAATACAGATAAAGCCGCTACAAGTACTACGAGGTTCAAAATGTTGGAAGCCGCGGGAATACCGATTTCTTCAAAGATTTGAACGAATGGGCTGGCTTCAAGACCAACTTTATCCCAAGGTGCCAAAGACATAAGCACAACCATGGTGCCAATGTAGAAGATTAAGATACGCAATAATAATTCATTAATTGCGGTTGGTAAGCTATTTTCAGGATTTTCCGCTTCGCCCGCTGTAATACCGATGAGGTCAACGCCGCCGAAGGAGAACATAACAACGGCCAAGGAGCAAAGGAAGCCCCACGAACCATTCGGGAAGAAACCGCCGTTATCCCATAAGTTATGGAAGTTATGCGGGAAGGATCCCATGGTGGTAAAAATAAGGTAAAAACCGAATAGAATCATGCTGACGATGGCGCCGATTTTGATGAAGGATGCCCAGAACTCAACTTCGCCGTAGGCCTTAACGTTGATTAAGTTAATGGCCGTGATGATGACAAGGCATATGAGCGTAGTCAGCCAATGCGGAATGTCCGGGAACCAATAGGCGAGGTACACGGCGATGGCCGCCAGTTCCGCCATGCCGGCGAGCATAAATAAGGTCCAATAATTCCAGCCGGCCAAGTAACCCATAAAGCCATTCCAATATTTGTTGGCAAAATGACTGAATGAACCCGATACCGGTTCGCGTACGGCCATTTCACCGAGCATGCGCATAACGAAGAAAATAAAAAGGCCTGCCAATGCATAGGATGCAATAATACCCGGTCCTACCAATTTGATCGTCGGTGCCGAGCCGTAAAACAGGCCGGTACCTACCGATGCGCCTAAGGCAATCATCTGCATGTGACGGTTTTTGAGACCACGTTTCATACTATGGTCATGACCTTGATTTGATTTTTCACTCATAAAAAATCCCCCTTTATGTTCGGCTCTTCAAAAATACTCAACTACCGTGTTACGCTGCCGAACCTCTTATATATATTCTCTAATGTTACGTTATATAGTCGTTTTTGGCAAGCTGTTTGTACAATTTTACGGGACAATTTTAAAAAAATTACTATAATTTCGAAAAATGTATAATAAATATAAAGGAATTTCATATGGTCGCATCGAATACATACAGTAAATTGCGTTTCTGCGCTTTAAAGGAGGCGGTTCATATGAAAGAATATGCTAGTGATTTAATTCGTAATGTGGCTGTTGTATCTCACGACGGTGCGGGCAAAACAGCATTGGTAGAATCTTTGCTTTTGGCTTGCGGCGCTGTTCAATCCGTCGGTAAAGGGCAAGACAACAAACATATTATGGATTTTGAACCTGAAGAAATTAAACGTAATGTTACTATTCAGCTTGGTATGGCACCATGTGAATGGAAGAATTATAAAATTAATTTCATTGATACGCCGGGTTATTCCGAATTCCATGGTGAAGTGCGCGCCGCATTGCGTGCTTCCGACGGCATGCTTATGGTACTCTCCGCCACGTCCGGTGTGGAAGTGGACACCATTCGCGCTTGGGATTACGGGGTAGAATTGCAGATGCCGCGCATGGCTTTTATTAACAAAATGGATATGGAAGGGGCCGACTTCTTCGGCACTCTTGAAAAAATGCACGATTTATTCGGCAAAGCCATCATGCCACTGCAGATTCCAATTGGCGAAGGTCCTGATTTTAAAGGTGTTGTTGACGTAGCAAAACGTACGGCTTATGTGTATGAAAACGGCAGGGTTACGGAAGTGACGGTACCGGAAGAATTGTCTGCCAAAGTAGAAGAAATCCGTGAATTAACGGTAGAATCCGCTGCTGAAGGTGACGATACCTTATTGGAAAAATATTTAGACGGTCAAGAACTTACTTTGGAAGAAATTCGTCAAGGACTTCGCGAAGGTATGTTGACCGGCCGCGTATGTGCCGTTATGTGCGGCAGTGCCACTAATAATATCGGCATGGACCAAGTACTCGATCGTATGATTCGCTACATGCCGGATGCGTCTAAACGCGTTATGACCGCTGAAGATGTTGAGACAGGCGAAGAACGCGTTGTTCATGTGGATAAACCATTTACCGGTTTTGTATTTAAGACCGTTTTAGATCCGTTTGCCGGCAAACAGAGCTTTGTTCGTGTATTCTCCGGTGAATTAAAAGAAGGGGATAAACTCCTCAATATGAACCAAGGCGTAGAAGAAAAATGGGGTAAAATGTATACCCTCATCGGTAAGCAACAGGTTCCGGTTACGGAAGCTCGCGCCGGCGATATCGTTGTTATTCCTAAATTGGCTGTAACTAAGACCGGTGATACCTTTGCAACGCCTGCCTTCAAAGTTAAATATCGTCAGATTCGCTTCCCACAACCGCTCCATACGGTAGCTATGGTTCCTGAAAAGAAAGGGGAAGAAGAAAAATTAGCCAGTGCATTACAGCGCATTTCGGAAGAAGATCCGACTTGTGTAGTTGTTAAAGACGTAGAAGGGCGTCAGATGCAAGTTCGTTGCATGGGTGAAGTTCATTTGGATCATATCCTCACCAAGATGGAACGTAAATACGGCGTAAAAGCTAAATTGGAAAAACCGTATATTCCATATCGTGAAACGGTTCGCGGTCATGTAGAAGTAGAAGGCAAGCATAAGAAACAAAGCGGCGGTCATGGTCAGTACGGTCATGTTAAAATTGCTATTGAGCCATCCACGGAAAGTGATTTTGAATTTGTAGATAAAATCTTCGGCGGTGCGGTACCTAAGCAGTATATTCCGGCTGTAGAAAAAGGCGCTCGTGAAACATTGGAAAAAGGTTTATTGGCCGGCTATCCTATGATTGGTGTGAAGGTAACCTTATTAGACGGTTCTTACCATGCTGTTGACTCCTCGGAATTAGCATTTAAGGTAGCCGCTGCGCAAGCATTGAAGAAAGGCGTGCCACAGGCTAAACCGGTACTCTTGGAACCTGTTTACAATGTAAATGTGTTTGCACCGGATGCTTTCATGGGCGATATTATGGGCGATTTGAACAGTCGTCGCGGTCGTGTGCTCGGCATGGAACAGGGTGAACGTGAAGGCATTACAGTTGTTAAAGCACAGGTACCGTTTGCTGAAATGCTCGACTATGTAACTGTATTGCGCTCCATGACGCAAGGGCAAGGCGTTTTCAACATGGAATTCAATTCCTATGAGGAAGTGCCTCATAAAACAGCGGAAGCAATCATTGCTAAATTTGACGGTACCGCTGATGAAGAATAAAATACTATGTGATTTATAAATAAATGTTTGATTTATAAACAAATGCTTGATTTATAATTAAATGTTCAATACATAAATGGAAGCTTAGCAGTAGCTGAGCTTCCATTTATAGACATTAATTTACAGCTAATTGGTAATAAGAAGGCGTTTAAACAGATAAGAAGGGACATATTGTGATATTTGGTAATGTAAATGTAAATTATAACGGTCTCGGGTATTCGCCCGTGTTGGTACGCGTACTCGATTGGTTGAAGTCTACGGATTTTAAGCAGCTGCCATTGGGGCGTCATGACATTGACGGTGACAATATTTTTGCCATGCTGCAAGAAGTGACGACTAAAAAAATAGCAGATACGCGACCTGAATCACATAAGGACTATTTAGATGTTCAGTTCGTCATCGATGGGCAAGAAAAGATGGGCTTCTTACCGGATTATGGCATTGAAAAGGTAACAGAAGCACATCCGGACAGAGATTTGTGTTTTTATGCTTCGGAAGTGACCGATGAAGGCTTTGTATTAGCCACGCCGGGGACATATGTTATTTTCTACCCGGAAGACATTCATCGACCATGCTGCGCCGTTAATGATGAGCCTGCCAAAGTATTAAAGATTGTGGTCAAAGTAGCTATGAAGTTATTGGCTTGATATGCTGTTTGTGATTGTAATCACTAACTTATTGGCTTGATAAGCAATTGGCGATTTGTTACAATAGCAGTAAATGAAGGACGACCGGCTTATGGCCGGTCGTTTTTAGTACTTTGATTCGAAGGATGAAAATATGGATAGAAAGTTTTTAGTCGGTATCGGCCTGACGCTCATGGGCGGTATTTTATGGGGATTATCGGGCGCCTCATCACAATTTTTGCAGCAACAACGCGGCATCACGCCGGAATGGTTATTGGTCGTACGCTTATTAATCTCCGGTGTTGTCACCGTTATGGCCGCATATTGGCAAGGGCACGGTAAGATTTTTGAAGTGTTTAAAACGCCAAAAGATGTGATTGGTGTTCTGGTGTTCGGTTTGCTCGGCATGGCCTTATGCCAATACGCCTACTTCCGCTCGATTTATTATGCCGGTGCGGGCATTGCCACCGTGTTACAGTACTTAGCGCCGATTATTATTGTGCTCTATATGGCCATTCGGTATTTGAAATTGCCTACTTGGGGCGAAACCATAAGCATCGTGTTGGCCACCATAGGGACGGCTATGATTGCGTTACAGGGTAAGTTGTCATTGGCCGGTATTGATGAAAAAGTCCTCTTTTGGGGTTTGCTTTCAGCCGTGGCGGTAGCTATCTACAGCGTTCAGCCGGTTTCGTTGTTGCGCCGTTACGGCACGGGTCCGATTGTCGGTTTTGCCATGTTGTTTTCGGGCATTATCATAACTCCTTGGGCTAAGCCGTTTGATGTGCCCGGTGAATGGGATATGTGGACATATATTGCTTTTTTTAATGTGGTTGTGCTGGGTACGATTATTTCCTTCAATGCCTATTTGGAAGGGGTACGCCGCATTGGTGCCGTAAAAGGTTCCGTATTATCTTCGGTAGAGCCGATTTCGGCAGCCCTACTAGGCTGGGCTTTATTGGGCAGTGAATTTTTAACCACCGATATTATCGGTTTTGTTCTTATACTATCGACAATATTTATTTTGGCTCGAGAGAAAAGTAAATAGTATTGAGTGGATAGTTCCCGATAAATTCGTTTTATCCTGATGATGACACATCGAAATACTTAGATAATATATATTGACATATCTCAAAATTAAGATATAATAAAATTATGAGTAATAAAGAATTACAAGATATTTTTAAAGCACTATCTAATGAAAGCCGCCTAAAAATTTTACAATGGTTAAAAGAACCGTCGAAGCACTTCCCGCCCCAGGGATTTCATATGCCTGAGGAAGACGCGTTTAAAGGAGGAGTCTGTGTAGGGAGTATTCAAGAAAAATTAGGCATTTCGCAATCGGCCGTGTCCCATTATTTAGACCTTATGCAACGGGCCGGATTATTAGAGTCCGCTCGCTTTGGCAAATGGACATATTATCGCCGTAATGAAAAAGTGATAGACAGCTTTAAGGCAGAAATTAATAGTACGCTTTAGATAAAAAGCAGTGTTTGCTGCTTTTTATTTTTTTTGAAATATCTATGCATCTGTATATGATGATTTGTTAGGGAAAGAAAAAAATAAACTCATCCGGCAACGGGACAAGTTTATTTTGCAGTATTCAAAAGATGTGATGACCATATTTAACAGTACTTGGCCTATTATTATAATCTTAATTTAAAGTACACCCAAATGGCGTTGGCTAAGAATAGCAGACCGCTAGCCCAGAAGAGGGCGGTAAAGCCGAATTGCCCCATGAAGAGCGCACCGCCCACAGAGCCGAGGAAATAACCCAAGAACTGAGTCGTCTGGGTATAGGAAAAGACTTGGCCGGAAACGGTTTTAGGGGCATGAGTGGAAATATACGTGTTGAGTGACGGTAATAAGCCGGCGAGCCCAAGCCCGGTTAAAAAGCGTAAGATACCAAGTTCCAAGGCCGAAGTGACATAGGCCTGCGGAATGGTAACGAGGGCTACATAAATTAACGAACCAATGAGGATAGGCCGCGGACCGATGCGATCTATCCATTTGCCTATATAGGAACTGCTCAACATTTGCGCAAAACCGGTTGAGGCAAAGACGAGTCCTGCCAATAAGGCGAGTTGTGGTGTATCAGGCGGTACAATTTCGCTCAAGTACACCGTAATAATCGGCTGCAAGCTCATCAGAGAGAGTGCATAAATAAAAGTAGAGGCCGCTACAATTAACAGCTCATGGAAGTTCGGTAATTGTTGACGCAACTCTTTAAAATTGTGGGCCACCTTGTTTGGATCCGGTGTAAAGGACTCGTGAACAAAGAAAAACACCAGTAAAAAGGCGGCGCCTAAGAAGCAGGCAATGATGAAAAAAGAGAAACGGACGCCAAACATATCGGCTAAGTAACCGCCGATTAAAGGACCGATGAGTGAACCGGCCAAATTGGACGAGGCCAGCACCGACAAGGCCCAACCTGTTTTTTCTTCCGGTGTTTCCGACGCCACGAGAATGATGGAAGCGGAGAAAAAGCCGGACACGAGACCGTGTATAAATCGGACTAACACAAGCTGCAATGGCGATTGTACGAAGCACATGAGCAGATTACAGAGCATCATCCCAAAACTGGCTCGCAGTAAGGAAATTTTGCGACCTTTACGGTCGGCTAAGCGGCCCCAATAGGGAGAAACTAATGCGACGACTAAATATGTGATGCCCATCGCCAAGCCTGACCAATAGGCTGTCTCGTTTGTTGTGGTGACGCCCAGTTCGTTCATATAAATCGGTAATAGCGGCGCCAATTGGCTGAGCCCCAAGGCCGATAAGAACGCGCCGAAGAAACAAATGTATACAGTGCGTTGCCAAGCAAGCATATAAATCCTCCTTTTGAATTTGTTAGTAGATGTTTTAATTATACACTTTTTTTACAAAAAGTGCATATGAAATGACTTGACAAAATGGAGGTACTTCTCTATACTCTAGCTAAGGTAAAATACCATAGCAACTTGCTATGGATATTTTAGTTATAAGAAAATGTTTTATACATATGATAGAATGCGATGACAAAGACGGTTATTTCGGGTAATTCTCAGCGAGCTGACAGATGGTGCGAGGTCAGTGAATGAAGAAATAACGAATCACTTGGGAGCATATGAAGTTTTAACTTTATCGGTGAGCACCGTTATATGCGTGAGTGGCTCTTTATGAGTCAGTAGGGTGGTACCACGGACTATCGCGTTCGTCCCTTCGGGGATGAGCGCTTTTTTTATTAGTTGAGAGGAGAGTATTTATGGATTACGGTAAAACTTTGCATTTGCCTGCAACGGAATTTCCTATGCGCGGCAACTTGCCAAAATGCGAACCTGAGTATTTAAAATTTTGGGAAGACAATAAAATCTACGAAAAACGTTTGGAATTAAGAAAAGGCAATAAGAGCTTTGTCTTGCATGACGGACCTCCGTATGCAAACGGCAAACTTCATATCGGTCATGCCCTTAACAAAACGTTAAAAGATATCATCATGAAATATAAAACCATGCAAGGTTTTTACACTCCATATATTCCGGGCTGGGATACGCATGGTTTGCCAATCGAACATGCCATCATCAAAAACACCGGCCTTAACCGCCATGAAATGAGTCCACTTGATCTTCGCGCTAAATGTAAAGAATACGCTTTGCAGTGCGTGGAAGAACAGAAAAAAGACTTCATCCGTTTCGGCGTACTCGGCCGTTTTGAAGATCCGTATTTGACATTAAAACCTGCGTTTGAAGTTAAACAGCTTGGTATCTTCGGTGAAATGGCTAAACGCGGATACATCTACAAAGGTCTTAAAACTGTTTACTGGTGTACTCACTGCGAAACAGCCTTGGCTGAAGCGGAAATCGAATACCATGAAAAGAAATCCTTCTCTATCTATGTAAAATATGCGTATGTAGATGAAGTAAAACGTACGTTGCCTGAAGGCGTGGATCCGGCTAAAGCCTATGCTGTAATCTGGACAACTACACCTTGGACATTACCTGCATCTCAGGCCATCTCCGTAAACCCTGAACTTGAATATGCATGGGTACAGGTTGGCGATGAATACTACTTGATGGCCGTAGAACTCGTTGACTCCGCTATGAAAGATGCTCAGGTTGAAGACTACAAAGTGGTTAAAACCTTCCCGGGTTCCGACTTGGAATTGGCTACTTTCAGGCATCCGTTCATTGACCGCGAAGTTAGAGTATTATTGGGTGACCATGTAACACTTGAAGCCGGTACCGGCTGCGTTCATACCGCTCCTGCACACGGTGAAGAAGACTTTGGGATTTTCCAAAAATACAATAAAGAAGGCAAAATCAACACGGAAATCCTTTCTTTCGTTAATGCTACCGGTAACTATGTGGCCGCTGTAGATAACGATCGTTACGGCGATACGGAAGAACCGTTGGCCGGCAAAGAAATTCACGAAGCCGAAGTGCCTATCTTGAAAATCGTAGCGCATAACGGTGCTTTATTGCATAAAGGTACGTTGCGTCACCAATACGCACACTGCTGGCGTTGTAAAAATCCGGTAATCTACCGTGCTACCGAACAGTGGTTCTCTTCCGTTGACGGTTACCGTAAAGCAGCCCTTGACGTTATCGACAATCAGGTACAGTGGATTCCTAAATGGGGCCATGACCGCATCTATAACATGATTGCGGACCGTGGGGACTGGGTAATTTCCCGTCAACGTGTATGGGGCGTACCAATCCCTGTATTCTACTGCGATTCTTGCGGTGATTATGTAGTAAATGATGATACTATCAAATCTGTTCAAGCTTGGGTTGCCAAAGAAGGATCCGATGCTTGGTGGAATCATACAGCTAAAGAATTATTACCTGAAGGTTTCACTTGCCCTCATTGCGGTCATGGTGAATTCCACAAAGAAACGGATATCATGGACGTTTGGTTCGACAGCGGTTCTTCTTGGGCCGGCGTTTTGGAAAACGAAGGTCTCGATGTACCATGCGCTATGTACCTTGAAGGTTCCGACCAGCATCGCGGTTGGTTCAACTCTTCCTTGCTTACCAGCGTAGCTACAACCGGTCAAGCACCTTACAACTCCGTATTGACTCACGGGTTCGTAGTTGACGGTGAAGGCCGTAAAATGTCTAAATCCGTAGGTAATACGGTAGCACCTTCCGACATCATCGATGTGTACGGTGCCGACGTAATGCGTCTTTGGGTATCCTCCGCGGATTACCAGGGCGACGTTCGTTTGTCCAAAGACATCGTTAAACAGTTGTCTGAAGTATATCGTAAGATCCGTAACACATTCCGCTTCTTATTGGGGAACTTGGACGACTTCAATCCGAATACAGATAAAGTGGCTTATGAAAACTTGTCTGAAATCGACAAATGGGCTCTTCTTCGCTTGGAAGAAGTTCGCCGCAAAGTTACGGAAGCCTATGAAAACTACGAATTCCATATCTTGTATCATACAATCCACAACTTCTGCACCGTTGATTTGAGTTCCTTCTACTTGGATGTAATGAAAGATACCATGTATGCTGAAAAAGCGACGGCACAGGCTCGTCGCAGTGCTCAGACTGCTATGTATGAAATCGTAGCAACCTTGGTACGTATGGTAGCACCGGTTCTTTCCTTCACCGCTGAAGAAGTATGGCAGTACATGCCGAAAGAAGACGGTATGCGTGAAAGCGTAATGCTTGAAGATTGGCCTACCGGCAAAGAAGTTCATTATGATGCAGCGTTGGCTGAAAAATGGAGTAAGCTCTTGGCTCTTCGTTCCGAACTTACAAAAGCTTTGGAAACGGCTCGTCAGAATAAAGAAATCGGTCACTCCTTGGATGCATCCATCACAGTATATGCTGACGGCGATGTATTCAAACGCTTGAACGAAGTCAAAGACCAGTTGGCCGCTTTACTCATCGTAAGTGAAGCTCATTTGGTTGAAGGTCGCGATTCGGCTCCGGCTGAAGCGGTGGCTACCGAAGAAGGTCACTTGAGCGTGGTTGTAAAACCAAGTGAATTTGAAAAATGCGAACGTTGCTGGATTCATCGTGAAACAGTAGGGCAGAATGCAGAACATCCTACATTGTGCCATCGTTGCGTAGATGTATTAACTAAATAATTTCTGAGCACATCGCTGTTCAGTTTGAAAGAGAGAAGACCCCTTCTTTGCTCCCGGCCTACAGCTTCGCTGATAGGAAAGGTCGCGGCAGAAGGGGTCTTCTTCTCTTTCTATCCAGAGTACGGTGCGCTGCTGCTCGGAAATTATTTAGTCAGGGGGAGGAGGAATGGTTGCTTCGGAAGACATAGTCTCCTTTTCTGCTCAGAGTACGATAGCACCGTAGGCTCGGAAGTTATTTAGGAGCGGGGAGCGAAAGAGGTGGAAGCGCTCCCTGCCTGCAGCTATGCTGCAGGAGCGGTCGCAAGGAAAGAGAGTGTATTCTTTTCTTCGCAGAGTATGTGGCGCTGTTGCGAGGAAGTTATTTAGGCGTAGTCCGCTTTACTTCGCTCGCTACGGATGTGTTTTTTAGAAGTTGAATTTTCTTGAAGTATATAAAATAAATATATATCTGTGAGAAATTTTTATAGTATAATTGAAATGATTATAAGTGATGATATAGCGTGTGGGGAATAGGGGGCGTGGAATGAGATATTTACGTGTTTTCTTAGCTGTAGTTTTATTGCTGGGGATTTTTGCAATCAATAATAGTTTATATGCTGCTGATTGGTATTATGTTGGCAAGAGTGCCAATGAGGATACTTTTTTCATCGATAATGAAAGTCTTGAAAAAACGAGTTTACAGGCTAAGTTATGGGTTCGCAAAGGTAGTCCTGATGGTACGACTATTTATTATTTGATGGGGATGGATCGAGATTCGCGGACGGTAAAGGTTATTTCGCGTATCATGTACGGGCAAAATGGTGAGGTTCTTGAAGCAGGAGCAATTAATAGTGAGTGGCTTGCTATTGTGCCGGATTCACCGATGGAATGGGTTTATTCGCTATTGTGGTAAATGTTAAGGTGTAAACCGCATGTTGGTTATTATAGTTTTGTGGTAGTTGGGGGAGATTAATAACATGAAATTTATGCGCATTGTTTTTATGGTATTTGCTTTACTAGGTTTATTCGGTATCAATAACACTTCACTAGCTGTTAATTGGGATTATATTGGCAAGAATGTTAAAGGAACGATGCTTTTTGTTGACACGGATAGTGCTGAAATAAATGCTGAACACGCCAGAGTATGGGTTAAGATGGAATATCCGGATGGGGCATCAGATATTTTTCTTGTTGCCATGGCTCGCCGGGCAAAGATTATAAAATACTTCTCCTATGCTGTTTATGATAAAAATGGCGTGATTACCAGTGCCGGCGATTTCTATGACGGGTGGAAACATATCGTGCCGGAGTCGGGCATGGAGGCGGTGTATAAAGCAATTTGGCCGTTTAACTAAATAGCGTCTGAGCCGTTATGGGCTCTGGGGAAAAGAAGCATATATCTTCCTCGCTCTCTGCCTACAGCTTCGCTGATAGGAAAGGTCGCTTCGGAAGATATATGCTTCTTTTTGGTGCCCAGGGTACGATAGCGCTGTTGCTCAGAGGTTATTTAGTGGCACGGGCTAGATGGCTTTATAGGGGAGAAGGGGGAGATTGGAGGTTATTTAGGAGAGAACCGCATTGCTTCGCTCGCTACGGGAGATGTGAGGTTGTATTAGAGTAATGAGCGGAGGTGGCGTGACTCAGAGGATAATTTAGGGGCTGCCCGCATTGCTTCGCTCGCTACGGGGGATGTGAGTTTGTATTAGAGTAATGAGCGGAGGTGGCGTGACTCAGAGGTTATTTAGGAGTGCTCCGCATTGCTTCGCTCGCTACGGGGGAATAAATGAATTTTATTTAAGAATTATTTAGTCCGCTGTAATATTAAGATATGCTATAATTAGCATTAAAGGTATTAAATTATAAGGTAGTCAGTGGCAGGGGTTATTTGTTTGCTGAGTGGATATAAACGAAATTAGAGGAGGTTTTGAATGGCAGCGGATATTACAACTTTTGATAAGAAATTTTTAAAAAAGCCGATTAAGTTAATTGTTTCAGATGTTGACGGCACGTTGGTGGATACGGATAAGCACATCAGTGACGTGACGGTACAGGCAATGAAGGAGGCCATGGCAGAAGGTATTGCGGTGGCGGTAGCCAGTGGCCGTGCATTCGGTGAGATGGGCGAGGTTCTTCAGCGTTTGCCAGAAATTGAAGAGTATATTTGTAGTAACGGTGCCGTGGTAGTTGAGCAGAAGCATGGCCAATCTAAGGTGATTTTCCGTCAGTCGTTCAGTAATGAAGAAGGTTTGTGGCTCATGGATCAACTGTTGCCGTTTGATGTATATATTGAAGCGTATGGCGGTAAAGATATTTTTGGCACAGCCGATGAAATGGAGGAGTTTGCCGCTAATTTGTCACCGCATTTGATTCCGCTTATGAAGGCAAGCCGTACGATGGTGCCAAATTTGCGCGATTATATTGTAGAAACTGGTATGGATTTGGAAAAAATCCAATTGTTCTACGGTACGGAAGAAAAGAAGCAGGCGATTTTAAAACATTTTGAAGGTGATGACCGTTTTACGATTATTCAATCTAGTGAAGGCAATTTGGAATTCGTACAACCTGGGATCAGTAAAGGCCGTGCTGTAGCAGCGTTGGCTAATGAATTGGGAATCACAGCTGATGAAGTTATGACTATCGGCGACAGCAACAATGATTTAACGATGCTTGCGTATGCAGGCGTATCTTTCGCCATGGCCAATGGTGAGGCTACGACGAAGGCAACGGCTAAATACTTGGCACCAACCAATGATGAAGACGGTGTGGCGCAAGTTGTACGTGCTGTAGTAACAGCTTCCAAAGAGTTGGTGAAATAATGAACGGCAAGGAAGCTGATTCGTCTGGGATTGGAATTTACAAGGGCGATGTTTCAAGCGAAATTAAGCCATGTAAGGATAAGGCGCAGGATAAGGTCGGGGCTATGGCCGGATTACGTTGGCGCTTTGTAGTGAATGGCGAGCGATGCGTCAAGTGTGGTGCCTGTGCCATGGATTGTCCTGTGCAGATTATTGTGGAGCAACCACAACAGTTTTTTATCGGTAATGGTTGTATCGGTTGCGGTGATTGTTATGAAATCTGTCCGGTAGGTGCTATTGAGCGCGTAAAATCAAATGAATAATAAATATGTAAATCGAATAAATAATAAACGTGCAAATCGGACGAATGATGAGTGTAACATGTAGACTTGCACAGTAGCAAAAATAGAAAAATCGGGTTCATTTTATATAACATGATGAATATAAGCGATTAGTGAGTATGATAATATCGGAAACGGTATTTGAATGCGTGACTAATCGCTTTTTATATTTGAGTCCCATTCTTATAATTGATAAATAGCTCTTAAAAATTCGAAATTTCATACTGATAACTGTTGTCGGAATAGATTTTATTTAAAATAATAAGCAGGTATTCAAGATATGTCATCTTAATTTTTTGTATTACGTTGACAAACTTAATGATAATGAGATGAAGTTGAATTTTAATTCCTGTTTGTTTAGAGGGGGATTTTGAAAAATAAGATTATATATAGTGTTTTAAAGGAAGTTTTCATGAGTTAGTATTGACAGTTACTATCATTTTATATAAAATAATGTATGCAATAGAAGAATTTTTTCTCAATTCTATAATTTTTAATACATAATAAACGAATGCTAAGTAGCATAGGACAATGTAATATTTGTAGCCAAAAATTTGGCCTCTTTCGACAAGGTTAGCACTGCGCGACGATTTCAGTTGGCTTGAGTAAGCCGATATGTAATAGTACCTCATATTTTCAGGTAAGTGTTATTGGAATCAGGGACGTATACTGTTGACCTGTTTTTATGTCATAACGAAATGAGGGTAGTTGATGAACGATGTCGAATTAATGACACGCCAAGAACGCCTGCAAGAGTTACAGACCGCTACGAAGCATCGAACTGAAACATTGGGCAGTTGGGCCGTACCGGTTCTGACTGCCTTTTTATTATGCGCAATTATAGCCGCAGTAGCCTTGGGCAGTGTAACAATCTCGGCAGAGCAAGTATTGGCGGTATTAAGTGCAAAATTAACGGGGAGCGTGGTGCCTGAGTCGGTGCCACCCGCTATGACGGATATTATATGGGATATTCGCATACCTCGTGTCATATTGGCCGCATTAGTCGGTGCCGGTCTTGCTTTATCCGGCGCTATAATGCAGGCGTCGGTGCAAAATCCGCTGGCGGAACCTTTTATTCTGGGAATTGCGTCCGGAGCCTCAGTGGGGGCGGTTGTGGCGATTCTGTTAGGTCATTTGTTAGGAGTCGCTAATGTAGGCGTGCCGCTGTGGGCTTTTGGCGGTGCCATCGTGGCAACCTTGGCAGTACTTGCCTTAGCCGGTATGGGACGACGTATTTCTACGGTTAAGCTCGTCTTGGCCGGTGCAGTTGTGAGTGCCTTATGTACGGCCCTATCTAATTTTATTATCTACATGGCCGGTGATGCGGAAGGCATGCAAAGTGCCGCGTTTTGGACGATGGGCTCCTTAGCGGATGCGAAATGGTCTATGCTTGGTTGGCCGGCACTTGTGGTCGGTTGCATGACGGTGTACTTTTTATCCCAAGTGCGTGCCTTGGACGCCTTACTACTGGGCGAAGAAATGGCGGTTACGCTGGGGATTAATGCGACGCGTAAACGGTACATCTACATGGCCTGTATGGCGCTTTTAACGGGCGTGCTCGTTTCACAGTGCGGTATTATCGGGTTTGTAGGACTCGTTATTCCTCACATGTCGCGCGCCTTTGTAGGTGTCGGTCATAAGCGCTTACTGCCTGTAGTTGTGCTGGGCGGCGCCATTTTCCTTGTGTTGGCCGATTTATTGTCGCGTGTGCTGTTGCCGGCCGGCGATTTGCCAATCGGTATTTTGACAGCCTTAATGGGGGCGCCGCTCTTTATGAAACTTCTCTTTGGTTCGAGTCGGAATTTTGGTGGTTAGGAGGCCGGTATGAAAGAAATTATAGTAAAAAATCTTAACTACCGCGCCGGTAACAATCAAATTCTAAATGATTTATCACTCACCATTCCGGCCGATAAATTTGTAGGCCTTATGGGGCCGAACGGTTGCGGTAAATCGACCCTTTTGAAACATCTGTATCGAGTCCTTCCCATTCAGCAGGGTGAAATTACTTTTGACGGTACGCCGTTGGCGGCGATTCCGCTTCGTGAAGCGGCTCAGCAAATCGGTGTAATGGGACAGTTTCATGCAGTGAACTTTGATTTTACGGTGTGGCAAATTGTAATGATGGGTCGTACGCCGTATAAAAAAGGGTTTGACGATGACACGGAAGAAGACGCACAGCTTGCTATGGAGGCCCTCCGAAAGGTTGGCATGTGGGACCGAGCTAAACGTAGTTTTGCTTCGTTATCCGGTGGGGAGCAGCAACGTGTCATGTTGGCGCGTGTACTTTGCCAACAGCCGTCGTACTTGATCTTAGATGAGCCGACGAACCATCTGGATATAACGTATCAGTTGGAACTGTTGGAAGTAATTAAAGGTCTTGGTGTCGGCGTCATTGCAGCGCTCCATGATTTGAATTTGGCTTCGCTCTTTTGTGATGAGATTTTTATCATGAAAAAAGGTCAAGTGGTAAAACATGGTACTCCTTCAAAGCTCATCAATGAAGATTTGATTCGTGATGTATATGCTGTGAAGAGTGTGGTATCGGCTCATGACGACGGTACGCCGATTGTGACGTATCGCAGGCAGGGCCTCAGTGGAAACTCGGGTGAGTCGCCATGATGTCATGGTGGGAACGATGGAGTCGGCGCTTAATCGGCTTGGTTGCGCTTTGTGCCTTAGTATTAGTTGTGTGGTTTGCGTATACTAACGGCCGTTGGCAACCTGTCGGTGAGGTAAGTGCCAATCAAGGCGGTATTGTTATTCAAAACTTTGACAGTGACGGAAATCCAATGAGTTTTGAATATGAAGAACCGCCGAGTCGTGTGATTGTGACCTATCCGGGGGCGACGGAATTACTTATTGATTTGGGCCTCGAGAATCGAATTGTCGGGACGGTAGAACCTTATGGTGAAGAGCCGGAGCGATATCGCGAGATCTATAGTCGATTGCCCTTGGTAACGAATAGTTATGTGCCCAGCCGTGAACAGGTTATGGCGTTGCAGCCGGACTTGCTGATGGGCTGGTCGCATCATTTTACACCGGCCGCATTGGGTGATGTGCGGCAGTGGTATGAACGAAATATCGGTGTATATATTGTGCCGGCTACGATTCGTAAGAATCAGCCGACTGTGGAGAGTACAGTATATCCCTTTATTGATGATACGGGACGGCTTTTTCAGGTCCCGGAGCGGGCAAGTGCCTATAAAGAACAATTACAAAAGCGAGTGCAAAAGGTGACTGAACAAGTAAATCAACGGAACTATAAGCCGAATGTCATTATTTTACAAGCCCATGGGCATAGTACTTACAGCTTATACGGACCGGTTTATCTTGTAGATGACATTGTCAAAAAAGCAGGTGGTCATAATCTGACCGACCGGCAGATTTCAGTTGTGGGGCCGGAACGTGTGTTGGCGTTCGACCCGGATGTAATTGTGTTTGTGACCGTAAGTCAAGGTAATCGTACGCCAAGTGCTGAGGAGGCGATTGCCGAATTGTTAAAAGATCCGAATTTGCGTAATATGCGTGCTATTCGGGAGCGGCGTATTATAGCCGTGCCGTTTGCGGATGTTAACAATGGTAACGGTCGTGTGGTAGATGCCCTGGAGAGAATCGCTCAGGGATTTGAGGAGGAAAAATAATGAAATTGAATCATCGCCATGGTGTAAGTAAAGCTGTTTTGACAGCTTTGGTAATTACCGCTACGAGCGGCAGTGTGTGGGCCGCCGACTACGATGAAAGCAATTTGCAGGATTTAGGGAAAGTTGTGCTCGTAACGGCTAGTCGTTTGTCGGAAGAAAAAGTGGACATTCCGGCGGATACGACAGTTATTACGGCCCAGGAAATTGAAAAGGGTAATTTTAATAGTGTATCGGACGCGTTGAAAGCGAACAATGTGCCGGTAGTGCAGAAAGGTTTTGCATCCTATCCGGAACTCAACGGTGACACCCGTGTGCTCGTTATGGTGAACGGACGAAGAATGAACTGGGATCATTTGATTGTATCCGGGGACAATAATGCTATCGATATTGACCAGTTCCCGGTTGAAAATATTGAGCGTATCGAAGTGGTTAAAGGTCCTAACTCTGCACTTTACGGTGAACGTGCCGTAGCCGGGGTTATTAACATTATTACTAAAGAAGGCACCATGGGTCAGAAGACTACCGTTAAAGGTGAAGTCGGCAGCTGGGGTTACTGGAAAACCGGTATTACGGCGCAAGGCGGTGATGAAAGTAATGCGTACTTCGTATCCTACAGCAAAACGCGTCAAAAAAATTATCACTACAAAGACAGCAACGGTAACTCTCATGAATTCCCGGACAGCTCTATTAACCGCGATAATGTAACGGCTCGTTTTGACCATTACTTCGACGACGACCGTATGACAGTGGACTTCTCCTATAGTCATCGTAAGGACGGCTTCGGTATCTACCTTAGCGATCCGTTAAACGGTGTGGCTTACGGTTCCGGCATGAAGAGTAATACAACCGACATGAGCTATGGCGTGACCTATAACTTCGGTTCCGATTCCGGTACCTTCGTACGTGCTTACCGCAATACTGAAAAAGCGGATGCACCGTTTGCCGGTACCCCGTATGAACATGATTTGGCATTGTTTGGCTTGGAAGGTCAAAAAACTTGGAAGCTTGGTGATCATACTTTAATCAGTGGTGCAAACTTCACAAAAGAAGATATTGATGAAACGAATGATGGCGTTTCCTTTAGTAAAGGTGCTAAAACAAAAGCTGCTTATGTGGAAGATAAATGGGAACTCGGCAATGGCTGGACTGCGAACCTTGGTACTCGTTATGAACATCACAATACCTTCGGCGGTGACTGGGCATCTCATATCGGTTTAAATAAAAAACTCGATGAAAATACCCATGCTTATATCTCTTGGGGCCAGGCCGTTAATAACCCGACTCTCAAGATGTTATACGCTAACTCACCGTACTGGATTGGTAACCCTGATTTGAAACAGGAAAAATCTCATACCGTAACATTAGGGATTGACAGTCAAGTATCCGATCGCTTACTCGTATCGGCCAGCATCTATGAAAGCAAATTGAAAGATGCTCTTGATTGGGTATGGGATACAAGTATTTCCAAAACTGTGTACTACAACGTAAATAAAGAAAAACGCCAAGGCCTTAACTTGAGTGCTACTTATAAATTGGACGATGCTTGGAAACTTCGTGCCTCTTATAACTTCTTGCGTCAGCGTGTTGATACGGGCAGCGGCATGACGAATGATGATAAGAACCGTCATCCAAATTCCTATGGCTTGGAAGTAAGCTATGAAAAGAACCGTTGGTATGTATCCAATAACTTCCGTTATGTAACCGGTCGTTCAACCGCTTATTACACAGATTCCTCTTACTTTAACTGGGATTTGAACGTAAGTTACAAGTTGAGCGATTCTACGAAGATTTATGCTCAGGGCTTGAACTTGACGAATGAATCTTATGAAGTAGAACCTTACAATTACCCGGTTGGTGCGTATGCTATGCCGGAACGTCATTATGTAGTCGGTGTGGAACATAGCTTCTAAGCTTATCCGTATTTTTGAAAAAGAAAACTAAGGTTGCAATTAGTGTGTAAGTTGTAGCCTGAAGTTTGGCATAAATGGTTACGTCACATTGAGTGTGGAATGTGACGAGCCATTTAAACGCTAATTAGTTGTTTGTATCGATGTGTGATTAGGCATGTGTGTTTAGGAGGAAATGTAATGAAATTGAATCATCGCAATGGTGTAAGTAAAGCTGTTTTGACAGCTTTGGTAATTACCGCTACGAGCGGCAGTGTGTGGGCCGCCGACTACGATGAAAGCAATTTGCAGGATTTAGGGAAAGTTGTGCTCGTGACAGCCAGTCGTTTGTCGGAAGAAAAAGTGGACATTCCGGCAGATACTACGGTTATTACGGCTAAAGAAATAGAAGAAGGCAATTATAATAATGTATCAGATGCGTTAAAAGCCAATAATATTCCGGTGATTCAGAAAGGCTTTGCCGCTTATCCGGAGCTTAACGGCGATACACGCGTACTCGTTATGGTGAACGGCCGTAAGATGAACTGGGACCATTTAGTTGTATCCGGCGCGTCCAATGCGATTGATATTGACCAGATTCCGATGGATAACATCGATCGTATCGAAGTGGTAAAAGGTCCTAACTCGGCACTCTATGGCGAACGTGCTGTGGCCGGGGTTATCAACATTATTACGAAAACGCCGACAATGGGTCAGAAAACAACCGTGCGCGGTGAACTCGGCAGCTGGGGTCATCGTAAAGGCACTGTGATTACGCAAGGCGGCGACGAAACGAACGGTTACTTCGTGTCCTACACGAAAGAACGTCGTGACAATGTACATTACAAGGATTATCAAGGCAACAGTCACGAATTCCCGGATACCTACATTAACCGCGATAAATGGACGGCCCGTTATGACCGTTACATCGGTGACGATCAGTTGAGCGTAGATTTTAGCCGTGTTGAAAAGAAAGACGGCTATGGTATTCGTCTTAAAAATCCGCTTACCGGTACGGTAACCGGTGCCGGTAATGTGAAAGATACAACGGACATGAGTTACGGCGTGACCTATAATTTCGGCACTGATTCCGGTACTTTTGTGAGAGCGTATCGTAATACCGAAACCAGTGATTCCGGCTTCGGCTCCGGTAGTTCGTCCAGCTCTTACAGCCATGACCTTTCTATGGACGGTATTGAAGGACAGAAAACTTGGAAAATCGGCGATCACACTTTAATCAGTGGTGTTACGTACAATCAGGAACATATTAAAGAAGAAAACAACGCAGTTGCCTTTGATAAATCCATGATTAGTAAGGCTGTATACGTTGAAGATAAATGGGAGCTCGGTCAGGGCTGGACGGCCAACTTCGGTACTCGTTATGAGCATCAGGATACGTTTGGCGGTGATTGGGCGTCCCATATCGGCCTCAATAAAAAGTTAAACGATACGACCCATGCGTATATTTCCTGGGGCCAGGCCGTTAATAATCCGACCCTTAAAATGCTCTATGCCAACACGGAGTTCTGGATTGGAAATCCCGATTTGGAGCAGGAAAAATCACAGACCGTAACGCTTGGTATCGATAGTGACGTGAGCGACCGCTTAAGCGTATCGGCCAGCGTGTTTGCCAGCCGTTTGAAAAACGCCTTGTCGTGGGTAAACGGTTATTATGATTCAAACGATAATTACGTACAAGGTTATTATGAAAATGTTAACCGTGAAAAACGCCGTGGTCTGAACCTGAGCGCTACTTATAAAATAGATGATGCTTGGTCCGCTCGTGCCGGTTATAACTATGTGAAAATTCAGCAGGATACCGGCAGCGGCTATGTAAGCTCAACCGATAACCGCAATCCGAACCGTTACAGCTTGGAACTCATGTATGAAAAAAATCGTTGGTCCGTTAACAACATGTTCCAATACGTAACCGGACGCTCTACGGCGAAATATTCCGATTCGTCCTACTTCGTATGGGATGTGAATGTAAACTATAAATTGAACGAGAATACGAAGGTTTACGCCCAAGCATTCAACTTAACCAATGAATCCTATGAAGTGGAGCCATCCACAACTATCGGCTCCTACGCTATGCCGGAACGTCACTATGTAGTCGGCGTGGAACATAGCTTCTAAGCTGATTTTTCAGAAGATTAAAACGTTGTCGGCGTTCAAACTTTAATAATTGATTATTAGTCAAATAGTAGTATATGCAATTTTTAAAACGTTAAATGACCGACTTTAAGGCGGTGATTAATAGATTATTTTATTTAAACAAAGGAGTATCTCATGGAACTATTAGAATTATTTCACCAAGGCGGATTAGTAATGTATCCGTTGTTACTTTGCTCGATTATAGCTATCGCTATCTTGGTAGAACGGGTGCGTACCTATCGTGCGGCTCAATCCAATATGAACCGCTTGCGCGAAGAAGTGCCGGTGTTGGCGGCTGCTAATAATCAAAAAGGCTTGGAAGCTTTATGTGCCGAAGATGGCGGTGTAGCTGCTGAAATGCTTACATCGGCCATTTACCGCGACACCGTTAAATCTAAAAATGCTGCATTACAGGGCGCAGCCGGAGCCATTGCGGGTCGCTTGCGTGCTCGTTTAAGTTATTTGGAAACTATCGTTACTTTGGCACCGCTCCTCGGTTTGCTCGGTACCGTAACCGGTATGATTAGCTCTTTTAGTGTTTTATCCGTGTCCGACGGTCAGCCTTTTGCCATTACCGGCGGCGTGGGTGAAGCGTTGATTGCGACGGCTACCGGCCTTGTTGTGGCTATCGTAGCCCTCGTTATCCATTCCTATTTGGTGCATAAACAAGACGGTCTTATTACCGATATGGAAGAAATCGGTAATGTGTATATGAATGCGGCCGTTGATGTTGTAGCGAAAGAGGCTTAATGTGAATATCAGAAGTCTTCGTACAACCAATAAACCAAAGCTCATGATCATCCCTATGATTGACATTATATTCTTCCTATTAGTGTTTTTCATGATGAGTATGTTATCCATGGTGGTTCAAAAATCCATGCCTGTGAATTTACCGACAGCCACGGCCAGTTCGGTCGATTTGCAGCGTAAGATTCCGATTACCATCACGGCGGATGGCAAAATTTATGTAGAGCAGGATGCGTACGATTTGAACGGTATGGCCAAACGTCTTGAAGCTGAAAAAGCTAAAGGCGGTGATTTAACGATTATTCTCAGAGCCGACCAACGTGCGCAGTACGGTGAATTTGTTCAAGTTCTGGATACGCTAAAAAATATGCAGCTCAATAAGATTGCCGTAGCTACCGAAAGTAAGTAGGTGATAGTATGAGTGAAAACGTACAAGAGGTAACGCAAAAAACGTCGCAGTTTGCTCATATTTATAAAAATCGTTGGCGCATGGCGATTACCACATCCGTCATTATCAATGTGGCGTTGATGAGCGGTATGGTATGGTCGTTTTTGCAAAAACCGGAACTCGTGCCTGATAAAACCCCGATTACCATCAGTGTAGTCGGTGATGCGGGTCCTTCGGCGGGGCCGGCTGTAGCAGCGCCGCAAAAGTCGACGGTACAACCGCCGGCACCGTTAACCGAAGAGCAGATTGCGGATATTAAAAACGGCGTGCCCGTAGAACAGGTGATTAAAAAAGATACACCGCAGACGCCAACAGCACCGGTAGCACAGGCTGCAACCGGTTCGTATGCCGGTGAAGCGGCCGGAACGGGCGGCGGCAGTGGCAGTGAAGCCGGTGAAGGAACCGGCAGTGGCGGCGGCAGCGGTCAAGGCGGCGTTGCCGGCGGCGAAGGTACTGAACCGGCCGGAGATATCGTCATTGATGCGGAATATTTAGGACCCCGTTCATTACCGGGTAAAGGTAATGTTGTTGTGTATGTACTGATTAATGAAGCGGGCCGAGCTGTGGATGTAGATATTATCAGCAGCAGCGGTAACGGCTCGTTAGATCGCTGGGCGTTGCAACAGGCGCGCAGCAGTGCGTACCGTCCTAAAACGGTCAACGGAGAGCCGGTTGTTTCCGAAGGGAAAATTGAGTTTGGCAGTTAATTAAAATCTAATGGGCAACTGAATTAGTTTGGTAGGATGGTTTTAAGACAGTTGCCGCTAAGATGAGCCGTAACAGGAGGGCAGGTAGGTCGCTCTCCTGTTTTCCGTTCTTATACTGTAAAGTTGAATTTCAAGTTGCGAATATGAAATTGTAATAGCAATTAGTAATGCTAAGTTATATTGATTGCCAAAGGGCGATTGTGGTTTTGTGTGCAGTATAGTTATACGGTGTTGTATAGCTTGAGTTTTGAGAGAGGAGACCTCGTTAATGAAAACAAATGGTGTGCGTGTGAAAAAAGGCCAAGCCGTGCTGGCCGGTCGTGTATTGGGCGCTTTAGTGTTAGGCGGTTTATGGACTGTTACGGCCGGTAATCAGGTAGAGGCGGCCCGTGATTACAGTAACTTGCAAGACTTGGGTAAAGTTACGCTAGTGGAAGAAAAGAAAGAGCCGGTAGTAGTGCAGGCGGAGCCGGAAACAGCGGCTGAAGACACGTATGCCGGCGGTCAGGTATCTCGTAAGAGCAGCATCGGTGTTCTTGGCAAAAAAGACTTCATGGAAGTGCCGTTTAATGTCATTTCTATTTCCGAAGAAACGATGCAGAACCAGCAGGCTAGCAATATTATCGACGTAGTGGCGAATGATTCGTCGGTTACGGATTTGACCTTGTCCGGCGCGTCTAACGCATGGAGTATCCGCGGCTTTAAAACGACCCAGCAGGATGTGCAGTTGAATGGCATTTACGGCGTTGCTCCGCGTTACTACACGGGCATTGAGTACCTTGAAAACGTTGAAATTCTAAAGGGGCCGAGTGCCATGCTCAGCGGTATGGCGCCGAATGATACGGTAGGCGGCGTTATTAACTATGTAACGAAGCATGCCGGCGACGAAGATAAAAATACGGTGACCCTAACTTATGGTGAAGGCCATCAGTTCACGCAACAACTCGATATGAGTCGCCGTTTTAACGACGGTAAATACGGTGTTCGTCTCAATGTACTAAACCGTGGCAGCCAGGAAGATGCGTACAAGAATGAATCCAACAGTGCCAACACCGTGTTCATGGGTTTTGACGCCAAAGGGGAACGTTGGCGTACGTCCCTCGACATGGGCTACATCTATAACGATATTGAAAACCCACAGTACCAGGTAACCATGTCGCAGGCTACGGCAAATAAGCTTACAGCCTTGCCGAGTGTGAGCGATGATGCTACCTTCGGAGCACCGGATACCTATCGCCGCGTGACTGAGAAATTTGCCTTGTGGAAAGGGGAATACGACCTTAACGACGATTGGACTGCTTGGGCTGCTTTTGGTATGCGTAATACCTCTCAGGACGGCTTATCTAACCGTTTCTTATTGAATAATGTAAACGGCAACGCCAGAGTCAGCTATGTACATAATCGTCAGATTAATAAGGCCATTTCCAGCGAATTCGGTGTTCGCGGTCATTTGCAAACAGGCTCCTTGTCTCATGAAGTAAGCATTGCAGCCTCTCAGGTTCGTTACAAAGTATACGAAGATAAACCGACCGTAACGCCAACGTATACAACCAGCGTGTATAGTCCTTCTTGGCAAACCTATACCGACGGCAGTTACGGTCCGTACTTGATTCGTGATAATCGGGTGCAGCAAAGTGTGGGTATTAACGATATTATCTCCACGGCGGATAATCGCTGGAACTTTATTCTCGGCGGTCGTATTCAGCAGGTAAAAGACACCTCTTACAGCTACAGCGGCAGCACGTTAAAGAGCACGACGCGCTATGACGAAACGGCCTTTACACCAACTTTTGGCATCGTTCATAAAGTGAACGACCGTATGTCCCTCTACGCCAACTATGCGCAAGGTTTATCCTTAGGTGAAACGGCGCCGGATGGCACGGAAAATGCGGGCCAAACTTTTGCACCGTATAAAACGACTCAGTATGAAGTGGGCGCTAAATTTGATTTTGGCAAAATTGCCACTACAATCAGTGCCTTTACTATGAAAAATCCAAGCTTTATCACCACGGATGACAACTACTATGCCTTAGCCGGTGAACAGCGTAACCGCGGTATTGAGCTTAGTGTATTCGGTGAGCCCCGTGAAGGTACCCGTATTTTGGGCGGTATTACCTTCATGGATGCTAAATACATTACCTTGGCTTCTTCCTATGCCGGCTACGAAGGCAATCAGGCTACCGGGGTACCGCGTTGGAGCGGCGTAATCGGGGTTGAGCAAGACATTAAGAGCGTGGAAGGTTTGTCCGTTAATACGCGTTTGACCTATAACGGCAAGGCCTATGTAAATATGGCCAATACCCTTAGCACGAGCCCATGGGTTCGTTGGGACTTGGGTGCCCGTTATAAATTCACTTGGGACAAAACTCCGTTAACTGTACGCGCCAATGTGTACAACGTACTCGATACCGTAAAATGGCATGCCCTTCAAGGCAGCACCACGAATGCTATCTACTTAGGCAAAGGCCGTACCTTTACCTTATCCGTTTCTGCTGATTTCTAATCGAGGTAATACATGAATTGGAATCGAAGACCCTGGCTATTGGGCCTCTTATTGCTAATCGGACTCCTGCTGTTGGCGAGTTATTCGCTCACCGTGGGAGCACGCCATATTCCCTTGCCGACGATATGGAAGGCGCTGGTAAACTATGACCCTTCGCAGGTAGACGAGTTATTGGTGCAAACGTTGCGCGTACCGCGACTCCTGTTGGCCGTGGCCTGTGGTATCAGTTTTGGCGTAGCCGGGGCTTTGATGCAGGGGATAACGAATAATCCCATGGCCAGTCCGTCCATAATGGGGGTTAACTCCGGGGCTGCCTTAGGGTTGGCGGTGGCTATGATTTTCTTACCGGATAGCAGCTTAAATGTGGCCGTATTATTTGCCTTTGGCGGGGCCGCGTTGGCGACGGTTATCATTATGGCGTTGGCCAATCGCAACGGTAGTCGTATGTCACCGGTTTTTCTCGCCTTAGCGGGAACGGCGGTGAGTGCCGTATTATTAGCCATAACTCAGGCGCTGGTCGTCTTTTTTGATGTGGCGCAGGACTTGAGCTATTGGACGGCCGGCGGCATCAGCGGCGTGCGCATGCCGCAAGTTCTCTTGTTATGGCCGTGGACATTGGTGGGGATAATCATGGCGATTGGTTTGTCTAAATCGGTAACTCTTTTGAGTTTCGGCGAGGAGATGGCCATCGGCCTGGGCGGTCATATGGGCCGTATTCGGTTCTTGGCGGGTCTGGCCGTATTGATTCTTTGCGGTTCCGCCGTAGCTATTGCGGGGCCTATCGGCTTCGTCGGCCTTGTGACACCACATATGGCTCGCCAATTGGTCGGTATCGATTACCGCAAGGTAATTCCTATTACAGCTTTATTGGGAGCCATCTTACTGGTTGGTGCCGATTTGGTAGCGCGCAGTGTGGCCGCTCCCTTTGAAATACCGTTAGGTGCCATTACAGCGCTTATCGGCGTACCGTTCTTCCTTTATTTAGCGAATCGAAAGGGGGCCCGGTAATGACACTTCGTCAAAAACAGTTCGCAGTATATAGCACCGTATTTCTGGCGCTCTTATTGCTGTTCTTCTTTCTCCATGTGAGTACCGGCTTTACCTATTATTCGCACAGCCATTTATTGGCTATTTTATTAGGGGGCGGCACGGCGGAAGAAAATACCGTAGTCTTCGACTTTCGCTTGGTACGGGCGGTATTGGCCGTGTTAATCGGCATGGGCTTGGCCTTATCGGGCGCTGTATTTCAGCAGCTCACCCGTAATGAATTGGCCGGTCCGGGCCTTTTGGGCGTCAATGCCGGTGCCGGTCTGGGCGTTATGATTTTAATCTTTCTGACACCCGTGGATCAGGGCCTTCCCATTTGGTCGCTGCCTATTGTAGCGGTTGTGGGAGCGCTCATCGCGGCGGGGAGTATTTTTGCGCTGGCTATGCGTAAAAATGAAGCGGGCGGTACCTATGCGTTGGTACTCAGCGGCATTACCTTGACGGCCGGTATTCATGCCTTGCAGACTCTTTTAATAGTTCTTTTATCGCCTGAAAAGTTTAATCAGGTCAACACCTGGATTATCGGGAATATTGCAGGCAACACCTGGGCTCATGTGTTAATTTTGGGTGCGGTGGTTATCGTATTGGCACTCATACTGTATGCCAATCGGACGACCCTCAATATTCTTACGCTTCGCGATGAAACGGCTATCGGTCTTGGCGTATCGCTTAAGCGCAGTCGTCTGGGCTTCTTAATTTTGGCTGTTATTTTGGCCGCCACCTGCGTGGCCATCGGCGGCAGCATCGGCTTTATCGGGCTCGTGGCACCACATATTGCCAGACGCTTAATAGGAGCCGATTGCACCTATGTATTACCGCTTACGGCGTTAATCGGAGGGTGGCTTTTGGTAACGGCCGACTGGGTTGGTCGCGTTATTATCGCACCGGACGAAATGCTGGTGGGCATTGTGGTAGCCCTCATCGGGGCACCGTATTTTCTATTTATTTTGGCACGGAAACGGGGGTAAGTCATGGATCATTCTAACAAAACAGACATTCGGATAGAAGGCTTGCGTACAGGTTATGATAAAACGGTCATTATCGATAACTTGAATCTTACCATTCCACGTGGCAAAGTAACGGCCTTAATCGGCTCCAACGGTTGCGGCAAGTCGACACTTCTGAAAACGATTTGTCGTATTATTACCCCTATGAGCGGCACGGTGTATTTAGACGGTCAGGATATTCATAAAGAAAACACGAAAGTGTTGGCTAAAAAAATTGCTATTTTGCCGCAACATCCGACGGCACCGGAAGGGCTTACCATTCGTGAACTTATCGCTTATGGACGAGCGCCGTATAAGAACGGTGTTTTCACCCGTATGAAGCGGGAGGACCGTGATATTATCAACTGGGCTCTTAAAGTTACGCATCTGGAAGATTTGGCGGACAGACCGATTCATCGCCTGTCCGGCGGTCAACGGCAACGGGCCTGGATTGCCATGGCCATCGCGCAGGATACGGAAATCCTCTTCTTAGATGAGCCGACCAGCTTTCTAGATATTGCCCATCAATTGGAAGTGTTGCAATTAGTGGCTGAGCTTAATAAGACGTATGGCAAAACCATTATCATGGTGCTTCATGAACTGAATCAGGCAGCTCGCTTTGCGGATCATATTATTGCCATGAAAGACGGAGCGGTTCGGTTTGAAGGCTCGCCGGAAACAGTGTTTACGGCTGAAATGTTGGCCGATGTGTTCGGCATAACCGCCATGATTATGAAGGACCCGCTTACGCGCTTGCCGTTTTGCATTCCCCAAAACGTGGGAGGCTCTTTATGAGAAGTCTAAAAGCCGGAGGAAAGGCTGTGGTAAAAACTGCAGTAAAACCTGTAGTAGAATCTGCAGTAAAAGCTGTAGTAAAACCTGTGGTAGAAATTGCAGTAAAAGCTGTGGTAAAAGCTATGACGCTAAGAAAAACGGCGATGACACTGGCTTTTTTACCTATATTGCTTGTGGCCGGATGCAGTTTTGAGGATATGAATTGGTCCATCAAACCGAGTTTGACGGCGGTAACGGCGAAGGCGAAGCCTTTATTCGACCCGAATGAGCTTAGAAGTGATGCACCGGCGGCGATTGATGCGGAACTGGCGAAGCGAAAAGTGCAAGTTCAAAAGAAAGCGGACGCTCTTTTCACAGAACAGGACGGACAGCTCATCTTAAAACACAAATACGGTACCACCGTAATCCCTAAAGAGGCCAAACGGGTTGTGGTTATTCGCTTAGAAGATCCTATGGCGGCCTTGGGGGCGCCTATGGTGGGGGCATACAACCCGCCGACTTTTTACCTTCATGATGAATTGACGGCTGAGGGTGTGGAACCTATCAGCATTAATGAAAACATTAAGGCCATCAACATGGAACAGGTGCAGGCCTTGAAGCCGGATTTGATTCTGTTGCGCGATTCTTTTGACCGCAATACCTATGTGGCACTCAGTAAAATTGCGCCTGTAGCGGCATTAAGACTGCAAGATACGGAGGTTACGTTGCTTGCGCTGGGTCGTATTCTTCAGCGTGAAAAACAGGCGGAAGACCGTTTGCAGCTCTATTATGACCGTGTTAAGGAAGCGCGCATGGAAATCAAGGCTCATATCGGGAATGCACCGGTAGCCTTGCTGCGCGTTATGCGCAAAGAAGTGCGCCTTTATCCGTATTCGACGAACGATATTAATCGCTTCATGTATGAACTCTTGAATTTGCGACCAGACCCGATGTCGGTGGCGCAGGATTCGGGGGATACGAATGTGGTGTCGCTCGAAATGCTGCCGGAGCTTAAGGCGGAGTATTTAATTGTAGCCAGCGGCTATGGTCCAAGCAGCAGCGGTAATGCGGGAGCTGCTCAAAAATATTATGAAGAGCTGCAAGCCGACCCTTTGTGGCAGACCATTCCGGCCGTCAAAGACGGTCATATTCTCAACGTCAACCCCGTACTTTGGAATGCCCACGGCATTATTGCCAAAGAACGGGCCATTGAAGATTTGCGGCGCTATCTGACGACGGTGAAGTAAAATTTAATTTCACGGAACGTTATTTTATGAATTGTCAATGAGTCATTTTTAATATAAAATATAATCATGATTAGACCTTTTTGACATTCAATCTTAGGGACGATTGATACAGAAATGAATTGTTTAGGGATAATGTATTAGAGGTGACTTATGAAACGAATAATAGCTTTTCTTATGATGATTCTTTCAGTGGTAATCATCGCCGGTTGCGGCACGGAGACGGCATCGCCTAATGCAACGCATAAGAGTATTTTCACGGATCCGGAAATTATTACAAAAGCCATGGCTGAGCTTCGTGAAATGCCGGAGTTAAAGGGCAAAGATTTGAAGCTGTTTCAAGATGTGACTGTATCGGACATTGATGGTGAAGGCAATGTCATTGACCTTGATGTGCTAAAGCCGGATACGACCGACAAGGTTGACCATTATACCTATATTGATGGCAAGTGGACTGGTCCGGAACCGGTGCAGCTCACCGGTGACGGCAATATGGACGATAATATCATGCCTATTAACAGCATAGATTTTTCAAAAGTCACACAGATCTACAAGATTGCTGATGAAAAGGCCAAGGCGATTGAACAGGGGCAAGTCAATAAGAGCGTAATCTATGAATTCGATGTGGATGCGCATATGTATCGGGCTCATATTCATATTGAGGGAGCTCGTGAAAAATACACCGGCATCTTTGATGCCAATGGTAACCTGCTCATGATGCGAAAAGACTGATTTGAAAGTTAAAATAGGACGTAAAACCAAAGACCGGTTCAAAGGGTCCTATGGGCCTAAAACTGCAATAGTTGGACATGAATATAAAAAGGTACATAAAATATGCAGCATAAATTATGCATATTTTATGTACCTTTTGTTTTTGATTAGTGCTATACTATATTTCGAGAGTTATTAACGTGAGTTAGGTTCATCGCCATGAAAGGCGGTGATACTAAGACTGTATATGAAGCCTTATCTTTAATGATAGCTTTTGCTACACTTGTGGTATTAATTATTTCTTTTAAAAGATAAGAAATAAACCTAACGTAAAAGAAGTATTAGAGGTACTTCACACGTTAGGTTTATCATTTACTCCGTTTAGATGAGCCTAACGCCGACACACGTTAATAACTCTCTTTGTGTCTTAAGTATAACACAAGTGTGTTGTAAAGGCAAAAAAAGTGGGCATAAAAGATAAAAAAGTGTTGGTTAATTGTAAACTGAAATTGAACATATAAAAAATCCATAGTGAATACCGATTTGTGTTATGATTAAGGTCTCTAATCTAAAA
>ENA-OPVG01000502-OPVG01000502.1-human-gut-metagenome-genome-assembly--contig:-NODE-502-length-33942-cov-6.072889_pt1 | contig 33942 bp, 28 predicted proteins | sample MGYA00241093_ERZ501975 | MGnify/ENA primary metagenome ERZ501975 (study PRJEB25962, sample SAMEA2042993) | human gut metagenome | biome: human gut; feature: human-associated habitat; material: faeces... | reverse complement strand
TCGCCCCCGGCATTCTGTGAAAAATGGAAGCTGTTCCGGAGGGACATATGATCCTCCGAAAAGCTGACATTCCACTCCGGCCGGACACGACTTTCCAGCGCCATCACCGATGCAAACGCCCAGCACGTTCCGAGACTCCCCTGGTTTTTAACCGCCGGTGCCCGGCCAGCCTTCCGGTAATCATAGGATTCCGGCAAAAACGTGGCTGGATCCTCTGACCCAGTCAGTTCCATTTTCCGGTTCTCTGCATCCCAATTTTCTTCATAGGAAAATACCTCCGTCACCGCCTCAAGCGGCACATACAGGATTCCATTTTCCCACTCTGGGGGAGCTGCAATCGTCTGGCTCTCCTCCCCAAGCAAAAGTTCCGTGCTTCCGACCGTCATCTCCGCATGAGTATTGCCGCGCTCCATCACAAGCCGGTTTCCATCGTAGAGAAGCGCCGCGCAGAAAAGCGCGTCCGGCAGCATCCCATACGGTATCATAAACTGCCCGTCCTGCGACATTCTCAAGCCTCCAAGCTGCGGATCGACCGTTGTTCCATCGACTTCCAGCGTGATCGGGCTGTCATTAATCTCCTCGGCCATCTGCTCATACCACTCCGGCTGCCACTCGGCGCTCTCCTCCGTCTTTTCCACCTGCTTCGGAATATGAATCAGACGGTTCTCGCGTACCAGAAATCCCAGCAGAAGCACCAGAAGCGCCCCATAGAAAACATTACGCTTCAACCTGATCCCCCGTTTTTCTTCTCGGCGGCTTCGGACCCATAAACTGATAATAATACGTCTTCATCATACCATTGTAGATTTTCCGGTTCTTGTCCGCTTTCCTGCCAATATAGCGCTCTGCGTCCTCATACGCGGTAATCAGGTACATCGACCAGGAATCCAGCGCCTTAAACCGTTCACCGATCGTCTTATAGAGCGCTGGAAGGTTCTTTTTCTCCTCGATACGCTCGCCGTAAGGCGGGTTTGTGATAATAAAGCCATATTTCTTCGGATGGCTCAGCTGCGCCACCGGGCGCTCCTGGAAATGAATCATGTGATCCACTCCGGCTCTCTCCGCATTTTCCCGCGCCGCCTTGATTACCTCTCCGTCAATATCGTAGCCCTGAATGTCTACCTTTACGGTATCATCCACCATCTCGGTCGCTTCATCGATCGCGTCGTACCAGCATTTCTTCGGAATCAGGTTTGTCCAGCTCTCCGACAGGAAGGAACGGTTCATGCCCGGTGCCATATTTGCCGCGATCATCGCCGCCTCGATTGGGAAAGTACCGCTTCCGCAGAACGGATCGACCAGAATCCGGTCCGCTTTCCACGGAGTCAGAAGAATCAGCGCCGCTGCCAGTGTTTCCGTGATCGGCGCCTTACTCGTCATCTGACGGTAACCGCGCTTGTGCAGCGACTCGCCGCTCGTATCGATACCGACTGTCACCTGATCCTTATAGAAAAAGACGCGCAGCGGATATTCATTGCCCGTCTCCGGCATCCGGTCCAGATCGTAATATTCCTGCATATGACGGGCAATCGCCTTTTTCATAATTCTCTGGATATCCGACGGGCTGAACAGCTTACTCGAAATAGACGACGCCTTTTTAACCCAGCATTTACCGTCCTTCGGAAGATATTTCTCCCACGGAATCGCACGGGTCGCCTCAAACAGCTCGTCAAAGGTCACTGCCTTGAAGCTTCCCACTTTTAAAAGGACGCGCTCCGCCGTCCGCAGAAAAATATTCGCACGGCAGATCGCCTCCGCATCGCCGATAAAGGTTATGCGACCATTTTCCACCTCGGTAACCTCATAGCCCAGATCCACTACCTCTTTTTTTAACACTGCTTCCAGTCCAAAATGACAGGGAGCAATCAGTTCATATCGTTCCAATCTTTTTTCCTCTTATCTCTCTGTGGATTCATTGCCAAATCATTTCATGCAAAGAATCCTTTTATTTTCATTACAGTCTTCACCATTTTTATTCTAGTTGACTGGTCTGCATCTGTCAATGAAAAGCCGCGGCAAAAGTGTCTATCTCAGGCTGCACTGATACTTCCCCTGATAAAAGCGATAACCGCCGCCCAGATTATAAACCTCATATCCCATCCGGTCATACCAGCCGCACACCAGAAGGCTTTCACTCCCCCGCGCACAGTAAAACAGAAGCGGACGTTCACCTGTAAGTGTCTGCCGGTTATCCTGAAGCCATAAAAATGGAATATTTTCCGCCTCGCAGAGGTGAGACACATTATATTCTTCCGGCGTCCGAAGGTCAATCAGCCGTCCCGTGTACCCTTGCTCCAGCCACGCGTCCAGATACCGCACCGGTATGGTCTGATACATCCGTCATCCCTCCTCATTTTATACAAAAACGGTTTCTGACAGAACCCGATTTCTTTTTTACCTCTATGTAATATTAATATATGCTTTGTCCGGCGGACAGGTGTCAGAGGAGATGCGGCAGCCTCTTCCATTGGCACGAAAGTACAAAAGACGAACAAATGCCGGGAAACGGTGGATATTCCGCATTCCCGGCATTCACTATTTTTTCTCTTATCTGCCTGTCTCATCAGTCACAATCGCTGTAATCATCCTCTGTCTTGTCCTGATACTGGTTTTTAGAGCTATTTCTGGAACGGTTCTGGCTCTGGTTCTGCATGCGGTTCTGGCTCTGGTTGGAACCATAATTAGAGCTGTTCTTGGATGCATTTTTGGTGCTGTTTTTCTCGGCACTGTTATCATAGTTGCTGTAACTGTTTTTGCTTGACATAAGTCATTCCTCCTAAAAATATATACTAAAATCGTTATAATCAAATTACTCATCTATGTGATCCGCAGGCGGTTCTTTTGAACCGCCACGGTTACAAAGAAGGTGTAACAAATCTAAAACTTGTATACAGTTTTGCTGTGAAATTATCCTTCAATGGAAATGAATTTCTTCTCCGGTACAGCCTTTGCTTCCTTCTTAGGAATTGTCATCTTCAAAGTACCATTCTCAAAGTTTGCTTTGATATCTTCCTCTGTAACAGCATCTCCAACATAGAAGCTACGGTTGCAGGAACCACTGTAACGCTCACGGCGGATATATTTGCCATCTTCATCTTTCTCATCTTTGTTCTGATTAGATGTAGCATGGATTGTTAAGTAACCATCTTTCAGCTCTGCTGTGACATCTTCTTTTTTAACACCTGGAAGATTCATCGTCAGTTCATAATCATTATCATTCTCTTTAATGTCTGTGTTCATGAGGCTTGTATTGCTGTAATCCCATGAATTCCAACCATCATCAAACCAATTGTCCAATAAGTTTTCTCCAAAAATACTAGGTAACATCATAAGTCATATCTCCTTTCAAAAGACATTCATAAAATATATTTAAGCACTGTCGGAGAAATCCGATGTGTTGTGTGCCAGAACCTTTCGGATCAGGAATCTTATCTTTCTTTTGTTCCCCTTCCTTTGTTCTAACTGTAATATAGCACCTATTATTAGCACTGTCAACACTTGAGTGCTAATTATTTTGTGAAAAATCTGTGAACTGTTTTTTTGTATAAAAATAAGAGGTTGTGGCACTGAAATTTCAATGCTGTAACCTCTTATTTTCAATATTAATATTTTTTTGCTGCTTTTCCAACATATTCTTTTGTGTCCAGTTTTCAAATCCCTTTCGTTTTCAGATGAATTTCATTATACAGTATTTTATTCAACAGAACAATATGATTATACTGAATACATCGCAGAAATACACTGCTTTCTACACTAGATAAAAGGTGTGATTTATGATAAAATGAATCAATACGGCAAAAGATAAATCAAGAATAGCCGGGATTAATTTAAAGCCAGGGCATAGAGGCTTTGGGCGTGAGAAAGGGAAGGCCTGATCTGCAATAAGAGCAGATCAGAGGTAAAAGAGAGATGGAAACACAAAAGAACAAAAGAAGCACCTTTTCGGGGAAGATAGGTTTCGTACTGTCTGCGGCGGGTGCATCAGTAGGATTGGGAAATATTTGGAGATTCCCGTATCTTGCAGCAAAGTATGGTGGAGGAATTTTTCTTCTTATTTATATTTTGCTCGCATTGACATTCGGTTACACAATGATTGTTGCCGAATCAGCTTTGGGACGTATGACAAGAAAAAGTCCTGTAGGAGCATTTAAAGCATTTGGAAAGAAAGCGGGGTGGCTCTCCTTTGGAGGCTGGATCAATGCAATCATTCCAGTGCTGATCGTACCATATTATTCCGTGATCGGAGGCTGGGTCATTAAGTATCTGATTGAGTATGTGAAGGGAAATGGTACAAAACTGGCGGCAGATGGATATTTTTCTGAATTCATTTCAAATGGAGCATCGACAGAAATCTGTTTTGTAATTTTCTGTATGTTCACATTGTCGATCATCTATGCAGGTGTGAGAAATGGAATCGAAAGAGTTTCAAAGTTCATGATGCCGATTTTGGTCGTTCTGTCTGTCATTATTGCGATTTATTCGGTGACAAGACCAGGAGCTATGGCAGGAGTGAAATATTTTCTCGTGCCGAATCTGAAGAACTTTTCATGGATGACGGTTGTGACAGCTATGGGACAGATGTTCTATTCCCTGTCTATTGCTATGGGTATTCTGATTACATTTGGCTCTTATATGAAAAAAGACAGTTCCATTGAAGATTCTACAAGAAATGTAGAAGTATTCGATACAGCAATTGCAATTATGGCAGGACTTATGATTATTCCGGCAGTTTTTGCATTTTCCGGAGGAGATCCGGATACACTGCAGGCAGGTCCGGCATTGATGTTCATTACAATCCCGAAAGTATTTGCAAATATGGGATTTGGAACAGTTGTAGGAATTTTATTCTTCCTGTTGGTATTATTTGCAGCAGTGACAAGTTCTATTGCACTGACAGAAAGTGCAGTTTCAACCTTTGAAGATGAGATTGGCTGGAGCCGAAGAAAATCTACAGCCGTAATCGGAATTATAATGATTGCCCTTGGAACATTATCCTGTCTTGGATATGGACCGCTGGCATTTGTAGAAATCATTGGAATGCAGTTCCTGGATTTCTTTGATTTCCTGACAAATTCAGTGATGATGCCAATCGCAGCTATGATGACAAGTATATTTGTATCAAAAGTAGTTGGCATAGACCGCATAGAAGAGGAAATCAGACATGGGGAAGCTGCGTTCCGCAGAAAGAAGATATTTGTAGTCATGATTAAATATCTCTGCCCGATTTTTGCTATGATTATTCTGGCAAGTTCCGTGGCAAACGCATTTGGCTGGATTTCCATGTAAATATGTAATTTATATACCATAAAATAATCTCTGGCAGGTACACGCGTGATAGTACCTGCTATGGGATTATTTTATTTTGAGGAGAATTCTATTTTCACATAAAAGAAATGCTTGGCAGGTTAAATCCACATAAATTACAGACCAGTATTATGGTATGATAAAATAAGCTTAACAAATCAAGAAAGTACGTAAGAAAAGGAGAACTTTACTAAGGGAATTGACTGGGAAGAAATATTAGATGTAGAAGGCGCAGATATGGTAGAGGTTCACAATGAGAATATACCGGAAGAGGATTCTAAGTATTATGGACTAGTAGTAGAAAATCATTATTCAGGATCAGGGGATACTGTTGGGGCATATATTTATAGCATAATGTGGCACTTTAACCAAGCTGAAGCTTCCTGGTGTTATCGCGGTCTAACACATGTGTTAGAGAGAGATACCGAGGGCCAGTACCAGTAATCCTACTAAGTAAAAGCCCCCACGGTAAATGTAATTCTTTTGCATTAAGCTAATTTTTCTCCAGTTAACATCTCATAGCTCTGTAAGTATTTGTCGATTGTTTTCTCGACGATTTCATCCGGAAGGGTCCAGTCATTATCCGGATTTGCTTTCAGCCAGTCACGGGCGAACTGCTTGTCGAAGGACGGCTGTCCATGACCAGGCTCATAACTATCTGCTGGCCAGAAACGGGAGCTGTCTGGTGTGAGCATCTCGTCACCAAGTACCATGTTACCGTTCTCATCAAGACCGAATTCAAATTTTGTATCAGCAATGATGATACCGCGTGTCAGTGCGTAGTCCGCACATTTCTTATAAAGAGCGATGGTGTAATCGCGAAGCTTCTTGGCATACTCTTCGCCTTTTCCAGGGAAGTATTTTTCAAGATGAGCAATGCTCTGCTCATAGGAAATATTCTCGTCGTGGTCACCAATCTCAGCTTTTGTAGATGGTGTGTAGATTGGTTCTGGAAGTTTGTCGGACTCTTTTAATCCTTCCGGAAGAGTGATTCCGCAGACTGTTCCATTTTCTTTATAGCTTGCCCATCCGCTTCCTGTAATGTATCCGCGGACAATGCACTCGATTGGAAGCATTTCAAGCTTGCGGCACATCATACTGTTGCCATCGAACTCTGGTTTCTGGAAGAACTCAGGCATATCTTTTACATCAGTAGAGATCATATGGTTTGGAATAATGTCTTTTGTCAGATTGAACCAGAACTTGGACATCTGAGTCAGAACAGTTCCTTTTTTTGTAACGACGTTATTAAGAATCACATCAAAACAGCTGATGCGGTCCGTAGCAACCATAATCAGGCTGTCACCGTTATCATAGATTTCACGTACTTTTCCTTCTTTGATTGGTTTCATCTTAATACCTCACTATTATCAATAATTTTATTCGGGTTATCCTGGCGTGGTTTATATCGCCTACTTATAAGTTAAGCAGATTTTATTACAAAAAACAATAGCTAATTGCTTCAAAACATGAAAATTCATGCTGTTTTATAAGGATTATAAAACAATATTGTAAGCATTTATAAACGCAGCTTATCTAATGAGACATATTTCTCAACAATCGATAGTTGATATTCCGCTTGTTAGAAAAACAGCAGGTCAGAGCATGTCATCGGAGTGGGAACCAAAGTGTAACTTCAAAGACTCCGGATACATTTTCAGAGGCGAAGGCTGAACTTGTTTTCTGAGAAATGTTATGGTTTCCCGGGCTGTCTGATGATGTTTTCTTTGTCAGAAGCATTTCGCCGTCCATCATCTGCATCATCCGCTGGACATTACGAAGTCCGATATTGCTGCTTCCGACATCAGAATGTTCTTGCTTGATTGCATTGGAAACAGTCACAGTAAAGCGCTGTTTACGGACGGAACTGCGGATGATGACCGGAGTTCCTTTGTCTCCATATTTTAAAATATTAGAGAACAGATTGGTAAAAATGCGATTGATCATTGTTTTGTCGCTGAGCAGAATACCAGTCACTTCTGGAATTTTAACATTTGTCGTAAATCCGGCCAGACTAATGAAATCGCAATTTTCCTGAATACATTGAAAAATGTAATCGGTAGACAGCCAGGACATGTCAGGAGTTTCCTGCTCTTCGGAAACAAGGGCGTAACTGAACATTTGATCCGTCAGTTCTTTAATATCGGAAGCTTTTTTCAGACACCGGTCCAGATAATCCTCCTGCTTTTCAGGAGTTCTTCCAAGCTTTAATACTTCCAGATATCCGGTCAGAATTGTAAGTGGCGTCCGTAAATCATGGGAGAGTGCTGTGATCAGATCCTGATTTGCTTTTCGGCTTTCTTGCTCACGGACAATATTCTCATTTAAAGAGATACGAAGATGATTCAACTCATTTGCCAAAATGCCAATTTCATCTTTACTATATTGCGGAACCGGGTGGGTCAGATCCCCTGTGGACATCAGCAAAATTTCCTGCTCCAGAGCCAGTACTTCGCGCATCTTCCGGTTCATGAAGAACAGGACGATTCCAAGAAAGACCAGGACACTTAAAAGTAGCGAAAGAAACATATAAGGGTAAATGAAAAGGGCACGCTGGTAATTGGCAACAACGACTTGAGCTTTTCCGTTTTGAAATTGGAGATACCCTTGACGAAAATCTTCCCCTTCCCCATCAGTTAACCTGTATCCAAGATCGAAAAAAGTCCGAAAACCGGAATGCTTTTCGTCCATAATTTTTGCATATTGTCCTGTAATATAAAGGCCATCCTCCTGTTCGTAAAGATAAATGCTTGTGTATTTATCTGCCAGATCTAGAAGGGGTTTTATTGCTTTTGCGGCAGATTCATCGTCTGAGGATTCTGGAAGTGATAAATTTTGTGCAGTTTTGTCCAATTTCGTCCAGAAATCTTCGTCATCAATCTGGGACTGTAAAATTTCAAAATTGCCTGTCCAGTTTACCAGAGTCCATTTATTTAGCCAAAGCAGTTCGAATAATGTTGCAGAAATCGTCAGAGCCAGAAGCAAGATCAAAAGAAAACGGTTCTGTAATTTCATGGTACTGAATTTTTTTTTCATGCTGTTACCTCATTGTTACTTAATGAAAATTATTAGTCGCAACGATACCCTTTTCCCCAGACTGTTTTAATTAGTTCAGGATTACCGGGATTATCTTCCACTTTGGAGCGTAAGTTTCGAATATGTACGGTGACAGTATTATTTGCACCGTAGTAATAAGGCTCCTGCCAGACAGACTCAAAAAGACGCTGGGCAGAAAATGTCTGGTGGCGGTTCGCGACCAGCAGTTCCAACATGGAGTATTCCGTTTCTGTAAGGTCTAAAAGCTGCCCATTTTTATGAACCTCCCGGACAGTCTGGTTTATTTCCAGATCATGAAAGAGCAGGATACGATGCCTGGAGTCAGAAGCATTCGATGTACTAGATATTGGATCAGCAGTCGGATTAACAGAAGCACTATTGACACTTTGATTGCCGCTTTCATTTTTCCCTTTGTATACCTGGTAACGCCGAATCAATGCCTTGCTCCGGCTGATCAGTTCGTTGTAGGAAAATGGTTTTGCCAGATAATCATCACCACCACTGGAAAAGCCAAGTGTCTTATCGCTTTCCTTTGTGCGGGCACTTAAAAACAGAATTGGCGCATTGCTCAGTTCCCGGATTTTCCGGCATGTCTGATAGCCATTTGGCCCCGGCATCATAATATCCAGAATAATCAGGTCGAAATCCTGCTGCTCAATGAGTGTAAGTGCCTGCGCCCCATTTGCCGCTTCAGATACTTCGAAACCTTCCCCACCAAGCAGCACATTTATAATTTCCCGGATTTCCGGGTTGTCATCTACGATTAAAATACAAGTCTTATCCATAGAAATAACTCCTTTCGATAGATCTATTATACAGGAGTTTAGAAAAAATAAAAAATCTTCTTAAGAAACTTTAAGATTTAATTAGGCATTTTCTTAAGGGATGAGTGTTAAACTTTGGGCATACTGAATGATAAAGCAGAGATGATGAGTAGTGTCTTCTGCAGGAACTGAATTTATGGAGGTATGCAAAATGGACAGAATCAGTATTGTGGTTCCGTGTTTTAACGAAGAGGAAGCGTTGCCGGTGTATTATCGGGAGATGAAGCGCGTCATGGGCGAGCTGTCAGAGGTTTCCTTTGAGATCCTTTTCGTGGACGATGGTTCCAGCGACAAGACTTTAGAAATATTGAAACAATTAAATGCAAAAGATGGAAGATGTGAATATTTATCTTTCTCCAGAAACTTTGGAAAAGAAGCAGCTATATACGCGGGGCTTAAACATGCAAGTGGAGACTATGTGGCAACGATGGACGTAGATCTCCAGGATCCACCTGGACTTCTTCCGGAAATGTATCGTATTTTGAAGGAAGAACCTTATGACAGTGTTGCAACAAGACGTGCCACCAGAACCGGAGAGCCAAAAATCCGCTCCTTCTTATCTGAGACATTTTATAAGTTTATTAACAGCATTTCCAAGACAGAAATTGTCAATGGTGCAAGAGATTATCGGCTGATGAAACGGATTATGGTGGACGCCGTATTGGAAATGAGTGAATATAATCGTTTCTCGAAGGGAATTTTCGGCTGGGTCGGATTCCGTACAAAATGGCTGGAATTCCAAAACGTGGAGCGTTCGGCAGGAGAAACAAAATGGTCTCTTCGGAAACTATTTTCTTATTCGCTGGAAGGAATTACCGGATTTTCAGTAGCACCTTTGTCCCTGGCATCTGTTATGGGAGTAGGGTTCTGCGTGTTGGCATTTATTATGATTGCAGTAATCATAGTACGGACATTAATTTGGGGCGATCCGGTTGCAGGCTGGCCGTCAATGGTATGTATTATCTTTTTGGTGAGCGGGGTTCAACTGTTCTGTCTTGGAATCGTGGGAGAGTATCTGGCTAAGACATATCTGGAGACGAAGCACCGTCCGATATTTATATTGAAAGAAAGTAAAGTTCAGACGGCAGGAAAAGCAGCAGGAGACAGCTTTGTGGGAAGCGGTGTGAATGCTGTAATGCGAGAAAAGAAATCCGGGGAGGAATCTCATGAAGACAAGACAGTCAAAGCGTCTGCATAATCAAAATGTTGGAACAACAAAGCCGGTGCATCTGCATAATAATGAAGAAACAACGATGTCAAAATATCTGTATTATGCAGGGTATGTAATACTTGCAGCACTGACATTATTTTTCTGCTGGATGTTTTGCCTCAGATGGGGAGTATTTGGATCGAAGGTGGACTGGATCAGCCAGCACAGTGTTATTCCGGATTATTTCAGAACACAGTTTTATGAGACGGGAAATCTATTCCCGGAATTCGCTATGAACCTGGGCGGAGGACAGAACATATACAATTATTCATATTATGGACTTTACAGTCCGTTATTTTTGTTGTCCTACGCATTGCCTTTTGTGAAAATGTCTACGTATGTTATTGTTATGGAAATGCTATGCTTGATGGCTTCGGTGCTTTTATTGTATCTGTGGCTGAATCGAAAAGGATTTGGCAGAGCTGTCAGCTTCGCTGTGGCTGTTATTTTTTTGCTGACGGGGCCTATGATCTGCCAGTCCTACAGCCAGATTATGTTTGTTAATTACATGCCATTTTTAATCCTGGCTATGATGGGCGTGGACAGATACTTTGAAAAAAGGCGTTCAGGGCTTTTGGCAGGCAGTACATTTCTTATGATCATGACCAGCTTTTACTTCAGTATCGGAGGAATGCTGGCGTTGGTAATCTATGGAATTCATTGTTACGGACGAAAACTGGAAGGAAAAAATGAGCGTGCCACAGTAAAAGGGTTTCTGTGCGAGGGCGTGAGATTTCTTCTGCCTATGATTTTTGCAGTACTGGCAAGCGGAGTCCTTCTTGTGCCGACAGCCCTTGCATTGATTGGAAGAAGTTCCGGTGAATCTTCCGGAGGCAGCGCGAATGCAGAAAGTCTGTCGGTATTGCTTGGAAGTGGAAATGCAACAAAAATCTTGAAAGGACTTTTCTTTCCACAACTTAGATTGTCAGGAGTTTTTTATTCACCGTATGGTCTGGGATTCGGAACGTTGATGCTGACGGTGCTTGTTGCGACCATGTTCAGGCGAAGATGGAGTGACAGCGTAATGGCGTGGATCATTGCCATTGTCGCAGGCGTGCCGGTTTTTGTATACATTTTAAATGGGGGACTTTATCTGAGGGACAAGGCACTGATCCCGTTAATTCCGCTTTTTTGCTATATGCTTGCCATGTATTTAAAGAAGGTGAGCTGTGAAGAGTTTTCGTGGGGCGGCTGTATTCCATATGTTGTCACGATGGAACTTATCTATATAGGAAGAAACCAGGAAGGAATGGGAAATCTGTGGCCATTTTTGATGACAGAATCTCAGATTATGTTTGGTTGTTATCTGGCAATAGGTGTGATAAAAGAAGTGTGGAGAAAACGAAGGAAGACAATCTGGAGAATTAGAGGAACAGTTTTAATTTTAGCAGGTTCTATGGCGGTATTTCTGGCAGTATTTGATAATCAGTATGCCAAAGAAAAACAGGAGATGCTGGATACAACATTTTATAAACAGGTAACAGATTCTAAAATCACAGATGCAATTCAGACAGCAACCGATGAGGCAAAAAAAGATGGAGGATTTTACCGGACAGTCCAGCTTGGCAATGACGATGAAAATGCAGCAAATTTAAATCGTGTGTGGAACACAGATCAGTACATTTCTTCCATCTATTCTTCTTCCTATAATAAGACCTACCAGAATTTTAGAAAGGATACATTTGGGCTGGAACAGCCTTACCGGAATTTCCTGATGCAGTCTGAGGAGTCAAATCCGATTTATGCGAGATTCATGGGCGAAAAATACATTGTTACAAAGTCTAAGATGAAAGGTGTCAGGCTTCTTGGAAAGTCGGGGGAGTGGAAGATTTATGAAAATGAAAGTGCAGCTTCGATCATCTATGGAACAAGCCAGGTTATGAGTGAGAAAAATTATGATAAGTTGGACTATCCATATAATCAGACAACGCTTCTTCAGAAGGCAGTTGTGCCGGAGAGTGCCACGAAGCAGACGGACAGTATAGAGGCGGTGGACAATTTGCACAACGCAGTACTGCAATTTGGGGAAAACTCCTGTATTTCAGAGACAGACGGTGGATATCATATTTTTGCCAAAAAGGATACAAAAGTAAAAGCAGAGATTGTGAGCCAGATAGACATAAATTCAGTGAATACAGTGAATACAGTGAATACAGAGAATGCCGGTGAAAACACAAACGTTGCGAATGAAACAAAAACAGATTCTGGTAACAGAGTTTTATTGCTTCGGTTCAAGGTCAAGAATCTGAAACCCTCAAAAGATCTGACAATCTGGGTGGATGGCAATCGTAATAAACTGAGCGCTAAGCAGCGGGTCTATTATAATGATAACACAACGTTTACTTATGCAGTGGCACTTGAGGGTGATGAAAATCAGGTAGAGGTTACATTTAGCAAAGGAAAATATAATCTGTCTGATGTGGAAGCATATATAGCACCGTTGCCGGGAACAGAGCTTTACGAATCAGAGTTTTTACAAAATAGCACAAAGACAAAGGGAAACGTAATTGCCGGAAATCTGACAATGCAAAAGTCAGGATATCTGATTACTTCGATTCCATACGATTCCGGATTCAAAATTCAGGTTGATGGAAAAAATGTAAAAAGTGAGAAAGTAAATACAGCGTTCCTTGGCTGTAAGATGAAGGCAGGGGAGCATAACATTGTCATCACATACCATGCACCGGGGATGGCAGCAGGAAAAGTGATGTCCTTTGTCGGAATGATGGGATTTCTTATTTTATCTGTGTTAGAACATAGAGAATTACAAAAGAAAACAAAGCAGAATATGTGAGAAAATCTAAGGGAAAAAAGGAAAAAAATGAAAATTGAGGGTTCCTGACTGGTTGACACAAAAAAATGAAAGTGGTAAATTGAAAAGAGAAGTTAGCGAGTGCTAAATACGTCAGATGAGCCTGAAATCATTTGACCGACACCGCCAGTGAGTCTCGAATCATATAGGAAAGAGGGAATCTAACATGGGAAGATATTATCGTTTATCTAAGAAAATCACAGATGATATGGCAACCGCAATTTTGAACGAGATTAATGAACTGGAAAATGTTCAGACAGCAAGAATCACAGAAGATAATAAGTATCTGTTCGTGGACACGAAGGATCAGCAGTATCCAGAGGTTATGACACGTGCATTGAATATCTGTAGCCGTCTGGGTGGCAAATGCGAACTTTCATTTGCAGGTTTTGAAGGTGGATTCCAACCATAAGGTGTAAGAAAAAATATAAAAATCCGGATTTTCGTAATATCACATGGTTAGTGAGGACTGCGAAAAATCCGGATTTTTTGATTTTGTTGTTTTTTATTAACGGTTATTTCGTTCATGCAGCTTATACAGAACAATTAGTTGTTCTCATTATCTGCGAGGTAATTTTTTAAAGCGGAAAAACTCTCTGAGCTGATGACATGCTCAATCTTACATGCATCTTCAGCGGCAGTTTCCGGATCCACCCCAATTGAAGTCAGAAAACTTGTCAGGAATGTGTGACGTTCGTAAATTTTCCCGGCAATTGCCATACCACTGTCTGTCAGGTTGATATAACCATTTTCATCAACAGTAATATAATTATTTAATCGAAGATTCTTCATTGCAACGCTGACACTCGGCTTAGAAAAAGAGAGCTCATGTGCAATATCAATTGACCTGACATTTCCAAGTCTGTTTTTCAGAACCAGTATTGTTTCCAGATAATCTTCTGCAGATTCACGTATTACCATAATAAACACCTCGCTTTGCGGTAAAATAATCCCCTGTCCGTTGGAATTGTAATAGAAATTATATCATAAAATGGGAAGTTGTTCAATTTCTATTGGAGAAATTGAACTGATAATAAATTTCAAGAAATTTCTCACTGACGGAAACCATGAGAATTTTTCTTCTGGGAAACGACCGGGGATTTTACAATTTGTTTTATGAGGCATTCGAGTATGGTCAGGCACATTTTTTAAAAGCAGTATTTTGAGGTAAAAAAAGAAACAGAAGTAATCTGATCATAAAGCCGATGCAGGATTTTTGAATCCTGTATCGGCTTTGGAGATTCCATAGAGATTTAAAGAAATTTATTTGTTATAATTCATCAGCGTTTTGATGTCTTCTTCCGGCGTGGTGATAGGTGCTATACCGTAATTTTCTACCAGAAAATTCAAAATATTAGGAGACAAAAATGCCGGAAGAGAAGGACCAAGACGAATGTTCTTGATACCCAGGTGTAAAAGTGTTAACAGGATGCAGACGGCCTTCTGTTCGTACCAGGAGAGAACGAAGGAAAGCGGAAGTTCATTTACGGAGCATCCAAATGCATCTGCAAGTGCTACAGCAACCTGAATCGCACCATAAGCATCATTACACTGCCCCATATCCATTAGTCGTGGCAGACCACCGATTTCTCCAAGATCGAGATCGTTGAAACGGAATTTTCCGCATGCCAGAGTAAGGACAATACTGTCAGAAGGTGTCTGTTTTACAAATTCTGTGTAATAGTTTCGTCCAGGTTTAGCACCATCACAGCCGGCAACCAGAAAGAAATGACGGATTGCACCTGATTTTACTGCTTCAATTACAGTGTTTGCATGGGACAGGATGGCTGCATGACCAAAACCGGTTGTCACTTTTGTACCGCCATTGATGCCGGTGAGTACCTGATCTTCCTTGTAACCACCAAGTTCCAGCGCTTTTTCAATAACCGGCGTAAAATCTTTCTTCTCATCAATATGAACAGCACCGGGGAAGGCAACCATTTCTGTTGTAAATACTCTGTCAGCATAACTGCTTTTTGGCGGCATCAGACAGTTGGTGGTGTAGAGAATCGGAGCTGGAAGATGATCAAACTCTTTTTGCTGATTCTGCCATGCGGTTCCAAAATTCCCTTTTAAGTGTGAGAATTTTTTTAAGAGTGGATAGGCATGGGCAGGGAGCATTTCACCATGAGTATAGATGTTGATTCCTTTTCCCTTTGTCTGTTCAAGTAAAAGCTGCAGGTCTTTCAAATCATGTCCGGTTACAACAATAAATGGTCCCTTTTCTATTGTAAGTGTAACATTGGTTGGTTCTGGTGTCCCATAGGTTTCTGTATTTGCCTTATCAAGAAGTGCCATACACTTCAGGTTGATTTCTCCTACTTTTAGTACTGTAGGAAGCAGTGCATCTGCACTTTCTTCATAACCAATCTTAAATAATGCTTCACAGAAGAAGCGATTCACTTCAGTATCTTCATAATTCAGAACATTTGCATGATAGGCATAGGCAGCCATTCCACGAATTCCGAAAAGAATCAGAGATTTCAAAGAGCGTATATCTTCGTTGGCATTCCACAGTTGTTGCATATCGTATTCGTCTGTTTTACCGCAAGATGATTGACATTTGCTGCAGTCAGGAACCAGTCTTTCTTTTTCAGCTCGGACTTTTTGTATCATGTTTTCAATTGAGACATCGTCAAAATTTACATTTGTAACTGTGGTAAACAGCCCTTCAATTATGATCTGTCCAGTTCTTTTGGAAATAGCTGTTGTACTATCGACAGCTCTTGCAAGACCAATCAAGGCACCCGTCAGTTCATCCTGTAATCTGGCTGTATCTGCCTTTTTTCCACAGACACCGGCATTTCCTGTACATCCGGCGCATCCGACGGTCTGCTCACACTGAAAGCAAAACATTTTCTTATCCATTATTGTATCCTCCTTTTTTATTCTATAGTTTTCCCATCAATACTTATCGTTATAACCTGCCATGGTAAGAATTTTCCACTATCCTGAAGCGCCTTTTTTGCTGCCATCTCCAGACCACCACAGCAAGGAACTTCCATCCTTACGATGGTTACACTTTGAATATTGTTATTTTGAATAATCGCAGTCAATTTCTCGCTATAATCTACCTGATCTAATTTAGGACAGCCGATTAATGTTACCTTATTCCGAATAAAATCCTGATGAAAGCTTGCATATGCATAAGCAGTACAATCGGCTGCGATTAATAGTTTTGCGCCGTCAAAATATGGTGCACTTACAGGTGCCAGTTTAATCTGTACTGGCCAGTTCTGAAGTTTTGATAGCTGCTCTACGCTTGGAGTTGATTTTATGGTATCAGGTGTTTCGGATCGCTGAATCTGCATGCTTCTAGAACCAGGACAGCCGGTGTGTGTAGACATTGCCTGATTTTTGGCAAATACTTTTTTCTGCGCTTCTTTTACGGCTTCTTCATCATATGCAGGAGCCTCTCTTTCTTCAAAAGAAATGGCACCTGTAGGACATTCCGGGAGACAATCACCAAGCCCGTCACAGAAATGTTCTCTTACCAATTCTGCTTTTCCGTTAATGATGTCAATGGCACCTTCATGACAGGCATCTGCACAGGCACCGCATCCATTACATTTTTCTTTATCAATTCGAATAATCTTTCTTATCATTTTTAACCTCCGTCTATAGCATAAAATTTTTATTTCTGTTAGAATCATAGTATAATAAATGCAACTTGTATGTTTGATTTCCAACAGGAGGAACAATTTTGAAAAAATTTTTACCCATTTTAAGGAACAGTCCTTTCTTTAAAGGTCTTACGGATGACGAGATATTATCCATATTGCACTGTGTAGAGGCAACAACAGTTTCAAAAGAGAGAGATTCTTATATTTTCAGAGCAGCAGATTCTACAGAAGTAATGGGACTTGTGGTGTCAGGCTGTGTTCTTGTTATCCAGGAAGACCTTTGGGGGCATCGAAATATTTTATCAAAATGTCATGCCGGTGATTTTTTCGGAGAACCATATGCGGCAAGTCCGGGTGCTGTTTTGAATATCAGTGTGGTAGCAGATGAGGACTGTGAAATTATTTTCCTAAATGTCCAGAAGCTTCTGGTTACTTGTCCAACTGCATGCGAGCATCATCAGAAGTTGATTCGTAACCTGGTCAGTGTCCTGGCAAATAAGATACTGATCTTGAACGATAAGATCACACATGTTGGCAAGCGAACGACAAGAGATAAACTATTGTCATATCTGTCAGCCGAATCCATCAGACATTCATCTTTATCCTTTGATATTCCTTTTGACCGGCAGCAGTTAGCAGATTATCTTTGTATTGACCGTGCAGCAATGTCTACGGAGATATCAAAGTTACAAAAAGAAGGTTTTATAAAAACAAATCGAAAGCATTTTGAATTAATGGTTTCTAATGATATGGATTCAACAAGGAAAATGTGATGGATATCAAGGGAAATATAGGATTAATTTGAGAATTATTATAATGTGCAAGAGGAGGAAATTTTAGATGATAAATAAATTACATTTAGCAATGATTGAGTTATATAGAGGAGATTCAAAGAGAATTCAACATTTTTGTAAAGTGCATAGTTATGCAAAATTGATAGCAGAAACGGAAAATGTAGATAAGAAATGTTTGTTTACCATTGAAGCAGCAGCTTTGACACATGATATTGGAATTCATTTCTGTGAAGAAAAATATGGTGATTGCAATGGAAAACTACAAGAAAAAGAAGGTCCTGCAATAGCAGAAAAGCTGCTTAGAAAATTAGGATTTGAACAAGAGGTATCGGAGCGGGTGCAGTATTTGATCGCACATCATCATACGTATAATAATATTGATGGTATAGATTATCAGATATTGGTAGAGGCTGATTTCCTGGTGAATATTATGGAAGATGGTTTATCGAAAGAAGCGGCTTTAAAAGCCTATCATAATATTTTCAAAACATCATGTGGAAAAATGATTTGCAGGGAAATGTTTGATATAACAAGATAGAGCGTGATAAACGAACAGTAGATAAATGTTTTACAGAAGAATGAGAATGGATGGAGGTAAAAATGATTATCAGAAAAGCGAAAGAAAAAGATATTCCGAGAATTTTAGAGTTATTAGAGCAAGTGTTACAAATTCATGCAGATATAAGGCCTGATATTTTTATTCCGGGCACGACCAAATATACGATAGACGAATTGAGAGAGCTTTTGAAACATAAAGAAAAGCCAATATATGTTGCGGTGGATGAGGATGATGTTTGTGTAGGGTATGCATTTTGTCAATTACAAGAGCAGCCTTTTTCAAACAACATGGTTCCGTTTAAGACGTTTTTTATTGATGATCTTTGTGTCAGTCAAGAGGTTCGAGGTCAGCATGTTGGCGAAAGTCTGTTTGAATATGTAAAAAATGAAGCGAAACAGATAGGGTGCTATGAAGTGACATTGAATGTATGGGCAGGAAATACTTCAGCCGAAAAGTTCTATGAAAAAATGGGTATGAAAACAAAAGAAAGGCAGATGGAATATATCCTGGAACATTGATGCGTTGTATGGCATATTTGAGAAGTCTATCTGCGAATTTACAGAGATATCCGATAGATGAATCCGATCAGTCAAACAGTAAATATTAAAAGAAAATGCAAATCAGGCACAAGTTATATTTCGGAAACTTGTGCCTGATTTTTACAGTGTTATTTGGAAATTACAGGTGCTTTTGTCCGATATTTTTAGCATTGATATAATTTATGATCATGTCTGCTGCATCGGAAATATCAAGTTTGCCTGTATCAATAGACAGCTGATACTGGCTGGCGTCTTCCCATTCTTTGCCTGTGCAGAATTTGTGGAAAGATGCTCTTTTCTCATCCACTTCCTTTATCAGCTTTGCAGCTTTTTTCTCATTAATACCGTCCCGTTCCATTACACGTTTGATACGGCAGTCTTTATCTGCGTGAAGAAAAACAGTAGTTGCCTCAGGATCATTTGCATAGATCGCTCCTGAACAGCGTCCGATGATTACGGCAGATTTTTGCTGCGTAAGTTCACGTATAAGTTCAAAAGATTTTTCCATCGGATTGCTTTCTCCGTAGCTTACAGCAATGCTGTAGAGCAGGCTGTTTACTGCCTTTTCCTGGAAAAATTCTTTGTTTTCGTCAAGCTTTCCAAGTTTTTTGGCCTCTTCTTCCAGCTTCTTTCTGTCATAGAGTTCCAGTCCAAGTCTGGAAGCCAGTTCTTTTCCTATTTCATGTCCGCCGCTTCCGCACTGTCTTGCTATTGTAATAATCATATCCCATGCCTCCTGTGCAATGATGGTGCATTTATTTACTGTCAAAGTACTTTTTCGGAATTATTATACTCAAAAAAAATCGAAATGTATATGCCAAAATCTACTATAAATTGCCTTCGCAAATCCTGATATTCTGGTACTTATGGCAAATTGGTCTGACAAATATTTACTTAATAGAAACATTAGACAAATACTTTATATTGAGATATGATGAGAATTGTGGGAGCTGCTTTGCAGCGGAGCAATTCGTAGATATCAAGTTAGGGGCACAATGTTGGAGAAAATGAATATGAGACGGAAACGGCTGGCACCCTTTGGAATGTGGATAGTATTTGAAATAGTGGCTGTTACACTATGGCTTACCAAAGATAATCTGTTTTATCTTTTAAATTTCAGTTATATTGGAACATCGATTACTGTTGGGCTTTTGCTTTTTCAGTTTAACTATAAGCATGCACGTAGGATCCGTTCAACTTCTGGTTGGTTTGTATATGCTGATTTATCTGGGGCTTATATGCCGGGAAAACATGCAGATTGAAGGTTTTTGGTATTATCTGTTTACCGGAGTATTTGAAGCAGCTACGATCCATTATGCTGTTGCAAAAATATTCGGACCACTTTTGTTTGGAAGAGGATGGTGCGGATATGCCTGTTGGACAGCTATGGTGTTGGACTTTTTACCATATAAAAAGCCTCAGGCTGCAAGAAAAAAGATAGGTTTCATCCGGTATATTACATTTGCATTTTCGTTCTCTTTCGTGGTGCTACTTTTTCTGAATCACGTAGAGAATATGGAAAAAATCATGTTTATAGCTTTTATCGTGGGGAATATTCTGTATTATATTGTGGGGATTATTCTGGCATTCCTATTCAAAGATAACAGAGCGTTCTGTAAGTATATTTGTCCTGTCACGATCTTTCTGAAACCTATGAGTTATTTCTCTGTAGTCAGGGTTAAGTGTGACAAAGAGAAGTGTATTTCATGTGGAAAATGTAAAAAAGTTTGTCCGATGAATGTTGATATAACCGATAACTCCAGAAAACGGAAAAACGGAACAGAATGTATTTTGTGTATGGAATGTGTCAGAACCTGTCCGAGGAAAGCACTTTGAGCCGAATTTCCTGCAGGATGTACTTTGGTGTCAGCTGTTACTGAGAACGGAGCGAACAGTAGTGTAAGACCTATGTTAAATATAGTTAAACCTCAGTAAAGTCTATTGAACTTTTTTCTCAATGTTTCTATACTCTCCAATGTAATGAACACCCGATCTGTGATCGTGTGATGAAACATTCATTTCTCAGGAGGATTATGAAAAAATGAACAACTTATGGCGAAAAAGTTTTATGGCAGGTGTTTTATTAGTTTCACTGACAGCAGGAGCGGTTACTCCGGCATTTGCAAGTGCAGCACCGGACGGAAAAACAGATGCTGCTTCTCTTGCAGGCGGAATGGGAATTTCCCGGAACTGGGAATCCTGGAAAGCAGAGTGGGAAGCTGTTAAGAATGACTGGACTCAGGTTTCACTTACTCCGGGCTCTGACTTTAGCCAGTTAAATTTCGCATGGTATTCTAAAAAAGACAATTCTGACACAGCAGAAAAGAAAGAAGAACAGGTTGCACAGGAGTTCTCCGCTCAGTCAGGTGATGCTTTCAGTGACAGCAGTGAATCTGTCTTTGCAGGAACAGAAGCCGATACTTCAGCAGCAGGTGAAACAGTGGAAGCAGCACAGGCTGAAGAGACAGAATCAAATGCAGCAACAGAAGTAAATATAGCAGAGGAAACTGCAATAGCTGAAGAGGATATAGCATCAGAAGAAAGCATAGCAGCATTTAATGCGGAAGAAGGAGAAAACGTAGCAGCATTTAGTACTTCTGAGAATGACGCAGAGGAATTCGCAGCAGAAGCAAACACAGATGAGAACCTTCCTGATTTTGATACAGAAAGTGATGAAAGTCGTGCAATTGCTGCAATGGTAGCGGATATCCTTGGAGCACAGGCTGATACAGCTGCGCCGAAACTGATCATCGGTGAAGGCAGAAATATGAAAAATGCAAAAGTGTATGTTGCAGAGCAGACAGATGCAACTACAAATACAAAGACAAATGAGGCATATGTTTCCAATAAAGTAACTGCCACAGGTCTGAGTGCAAATACTGTGTACTATTACAGCTATGAAAAAGAGGATGGAACCTACACAGAACCTGCAGAATATGTTACAAAATCAACAAATAATTACAGCTTTATTTTCGTAGGTGATCCGCAGATCGGATCTTCCAATGAACTGAAAGGCTCTGATACAGCAGAATTTTATCAGGCACAGTCCGATGCGGTCAGAAATGATTCCTTTAACTGGAACACCACATTAAATGAAGCTATGGATAAAACAGGCGGAAATGCAAGCTTCGTGGTATCAGCAGGTGACCAGATCCAGACAACAAAGAAGAAATCTCCGGGAAAAAGTGAAATGACCAGCGAGATTGAGTATACCGGATATTTAAGCCCAGATGTGCTGAAATCCCTTCCTGTTGCAACAACTGTTGGAAACCATGACGCAGATAATGCAAACTACACATATCATTTTAATACACCAAACAGCAGCGACCTGGGTTCTAACGGAGTTGTTGGTGGAGATTATTATTTCACATATGGAAACACTCTGTTTATGATGCTCAATACACAGGATACCAATGCTGCTGAACATAAACAGTTTATGGAACAGGCGATTGCTGCAAATCCAAACTGTACCTGGAGAGTCGTAACTTTACATCAGGATATTTATGGTTCTGCAGAGCATTCCAATGAACCGGAGATTACAAACCTCAGATATACACTGGTACCCTATTTTGAAGCAAATGATGTAGATGTTGTTCTTACAGGACACGATCATGCATATTCCCGTACCCATATTCTTGAGGGCGGACATAAAACTGTAGAATATACGGATGATGAGTTTGATGCAGAACTGGATAAGGATATGGATGCGGGAGAAAATCCGGCTACAAGATATGAAGCACCGGCAAATATTTCCGCAGATTCCAAGGAACCGGCTGATGTGGCTTATCTGAATTATCTGAATGCAGTCATGGATAAGGATGCGGTAGAGGATACAGAAAAGGGTGAGACAGTTGTAAATCCGGATGGTATTCTCTATATGACAGCAAACTCTTCATCAGGAAGCAAGTATTATGATCTTGTACCAAGAATGCAGAGCTATATTGCAAACAGATGGCAGGAAGACGTTCCGACTTATTCTGTTATTGATGTAACAGATAATACATTTACAATCAATACTTATCGTACAGATAATGACCAGAAAATTGATGAAACCTTTACGATTAAAAAAGGTGTGACAGAAGATATTAAATCTGCATCTGTAGGGAATGTGAAGAATCAGATTTATACAGGAAAACAGATCCAGCCGGCTATTAAAGTAACTCTGAATGGAAAGACCTTAAAGGCAGGAAAAGACTACACAGTTACCTATACAGATAACAAAAATACAGGTCTGGCAAAAGCAACCATCAATGGAATCGGAAAGTATACAGGAACACAGACAGTAACATTTAAGATTGTGCCAAAGAAAGCAGTGTTAAAAACTGTGAAAGCCGGAAAATCCGGAACAGCCACTGTTACGATCGGAAAAGCAGGTGGAAAAGTTTCCGGCTATGCAATTCAGGTTTCCACAGATTCTTCATTCAAAAAGGTAACTACTTACCGTACAGCAAAAACTACATATACTCTTAAAAATCTGTCCAAAGGAAAAACTTACTATGTAAGAGTAAAAGCATTTACCAAAGTTTCAGACAAGAACGTGTATGGTGCAGCAAGCAAAACAATTAAGGTGAAAGCAAAATAATGTTAAACAAAAATTTCCTTCGGAGAGGGTGCCTGGTGATCGCAGGCATCCTTTTCCTCATTTTTCTGATGCAATATAATAAGATCGAAAAAACAGAACTTCTTTCTACAGAGGGCAGAACCTTTGAGAAAGCAGTAGTAACAGAGGTTATTTCAGATAACCTTACAGAAAACGGAAACAGAGTAGGTAATCAGACAGTCAGGCTGCGACTCTGTTCCGGCAAATTTAAGAACGAAAAAGTGGAAGCAATCAGTTCTTCCAGCTATCTGTTTGGTGCAACCTGTAAAAAGGGTATGAAAGTCATTGCACTGGTCAGTGAATCACAGGGTGAAGTCATTGCATCTGTATATAGTGCTGACCGTGAATTTTCCTTATATTTTATGATTGCAGTGTTTCTTCTGGCAATTATCCTGATCGGTGGAAAAAAAGGTGCGGCATCTGTAATGGGGCTGGGCTTTACCATTGTATGTGTGCTGTTTCTGTTTCTTCCGATGATATACAGAGGTGTTTCGCCAATCTTTTCAGCGGTAGTTGTTGCCGTTATAACCACTGTAGTAACAATTTATCTGATTTCCGGAATTTCTGTTAAATCATTAACTGCAATTTCAGGAACTGTAACCGGTGTTGTAATGGCTGTTATATTTGCAGGAATATTTGGAAAAGTAACTCAGATCACAGGTTATAATGTAAGTGATATTGAAGAGTTGATTTACCTGGAAGAGAAAACAGCTATAAAAATAAATGAACTTCTGTTTGCAGGGATCCTGATCGCATCACTGGGAGCAGTAATGGATGTAGGAATGTCTATTGCCTCTACTTTACAGGAAATATACAGCAGACGCCCGGATCTTGGAATGTGGGACTTGTTTAAAAGCGGCATGAATGTTGGAAAAGATATGATGGGAACTATGTCAAACACGCTGATCCTTGCTTTTGCAGGTGGCTCTCTCAACACACTGGTATTTATTTTTGCATATAACTATTCTTATCATCAGATCATCAATATGTATTCTATTGGGATTGAACTGATGCAGGGGATTTCCGCAAGTATGGGAGTAATCCTGACGGTTCCCTTTACCTCACTGGCAGGAGCCTTCTTTATTTCAGGAAAAGTATTGAAAAAGTGATTCTCGCAGGAGGGATCATAAAACGATGAAAGTAAACAAAGCAGATGAATTCTATAAGATATTAGAGAGAAAATCCATATATCCGGTGTTTCAGCCAATCGTCAATTTACAGACAGGCAGGGTGTCCGGCTATGAGGCACTCAGCCGTATAGACAGGAGCAGCACAACACTTACAATCTCAGATTTGTTTGTGATAGCTGAACAGGTGGGATGCGTATGGAAATTAGAGAAACTATGCAGAAACAAAGCCTTGAAGGCAGCAGTTGAAAAACCGGAAAATGTAAAATTATTTCTTAATGTTGATGGAAATATTATTCAGGATAAAGCGTTTATACAGGGATTTACAAACCGTAGGGCTATGAAGGCAGGGGTTCCTGCTTCTGATATTGTATTCGAAATAACAGAGAGATCAGACATAGAAAACTATCAGATATTGCAGCAGATCATGAAACATTATGCAGATCAGGGATATGAGATAGCATTGGATGATGTGGGAGCTGGACATTCAGGACTAAACCGTGTGGTAAATACCACGCCTGATTATCTGAAGGCGGATATAGAATTAGTAAGGGATATCTACAAGTATAAGAAAAAAGAAATCATGATGAAACTCCTGCTGGATTACTGTAATGCAACAGGGGCGATTCTGATCGCAGAAGGGATAGAAACAGTACAGGAGCTGGAATGTCTGCACAGCCTGGGAGTGCATTACGGCCAGGGATTTTTCCTCGGAAAACCAGAACGTGCATTTGGAAATATCAGTGCTGAATCGGAAGAAATATTAGAGCGATTAAATGGGAGAAAGAATATTTTATTTTTGGATATATCAGGCAAATAAGCCATTCATTTTTCTACATTTTTCAACAATAAATCCGAAATTACACCAGTTGATTAATCCCTGAGAGTTGTGTATAATTATAAAAATAAAGTTTTCTAGTACATCGTTTCGTAAATAACTATACCAATCGCGTAGGATGCGGATTCGAGTGTGCTGGTATAAAAACGCAGGCGTAGCGGGCTACGCTGAGGCTTTTAGACCTGTGCAATCGGATTCGCAGACAAGTGAGTGGTATAGTTATTTCGAAAACGATGTACTAGAATTGAGGAGTGGGTTATGGATCGCTTAGCACTTATTTTTGATAAACCAGCAGAAGCCTGGAATGAAGCGCTGCCCCTTGGAAATGGAACCATGGGAGCAATGTCCTATGGAAGATTTCAAAATGAAAGAATAGAATTGAATCTGGATTCGCTTTGGTCTGGAAATGGAAGAAACAAGGAAAATCCCAACAAAAATGTCGACTGGGATCTTTTTAGAAAACACATTTTTGCAGGGGATTACCAGGGAGCAGAGAATTATTGCAAAGAAAATGTGTTAGGAGACTGGACAGAAAGCTATCTGCCTGCAGGAACGCTTTCCATTAATGTGAAAGAACCCATTCAAAATGGAAACAGCTTTTATAGAAGAGAACTGTGCCTGACGAATGCAACTGAAAAAATAGAATTCTGCCAGGATGATTTGATTTATCAAAGAGAATTTTTTGTGAGTATGTCAGAACCAGTGATGGCAATTCATTATCATACTTCTCCAAATTGCAATCTTGAAATGTCAATAACACTGGAAAGTGAAATAAAGCACAAATCTGCTTTTTTTGCAGAAAATGGAATTATATTAGAAGGGCAGGCACCCATTTATGTTGCACCACCTTATTATTCCTGCGAAGTTCCTGTCGTTTATGAAGAGGGGCAGGGAATCCGTTTTGCAATTGGATTATATGTACAAACGAACGGTGGAAATGTATATCAGCAAGCGGATAAGCTTTTTATAAATACTCCAAATGATGTGTATATTTACGTGTCCGGAGTAACTGATTTTAAACAAAAAGAACTCTTTTTTTCAAAAAGAAACTGTATGATGGAAAACATCCAGCACATTCAATATGAAAAGCAAAAAAAGGCGCATATGGATGTATACGCAAATTATTTTGATAGGATGCATCTTGACATTAATTATACACCCGATAATGAACTTGCATTAAAAATGTTTCATTATGCCCGCTATCTGATGATCTGTTCATCTGTACCCGGTTCACAATGTACAAATCTTCAGGGAATCTGGAATCACCATATGCGTGCTCCCTGGAGCAGTAATTATACTGTAAATATTAATACGGAAATGAATTACTGGATAGCAGAAAAAGCAAATTTAAGTGACTGTCATATGCCTTTGCTTGAACTTATAGAACGTACCTCAAAAAAAGGTGAAAAAACAGCTCAGGATGTTTATCATCTGGCTGGCTGGGTAAGCCACCATAATCTGGATATTTGGGGACACTCAAGCCCGGTTGGACAATTTGGACAGGACGAAAATCCCTGTACATATTCCATGTGGCCGATGAGTTCTGGATGGTTATGCTGTCATTTATGGGAACATTACTGCTATACATTGGATGAAGCTTTTTTAAAAAAGAAGGCATTTCCGATTATACAAGGGGCCGTAGAATTTTACCTGGGCTATCTGGTACCTTATAAGGGATATTATGTAACTGCTCCCTCTACTTCACCTGAAAATACATTCCTTGCACCAGATATGACGACACATAGTGTTACGTTTGCGTCAACAATGGATATCAGCATATTGAGAGAACTGTTTGGATTATATTTAAAAGCATGTGAAATTCTGGGAGTAGAAGATTTTACAAATGCAGTCAAAAATGTGCTTCAGAAACTTCCTCCCTATAAAATTGGGAAAGAAGGGCAGCTTCAGGAATGGTTTTATGATTACCCGGAAGCAGATATCAATCACAGACATATTTCTCACCTGTTTGGATTATATCCTGGGAACCAGATTCATAAAGAGAATGAACCTCTTATAGAAGCCTGCAGAACTTCTTTGGAAAGGCGTGGGGATAAGGGAACCGGCTGGTGTATGGCGTGGAAAGCCTGCCTGTGGGCAAAACTTGGAGATGGAAATCATGCCCTGACTTTATTAAAAAATCAGCTTCGCTTAACAAGAGAAGAAGCATGCAGTCTGGTAGGTGGCGGGATATATCCGAATATGCTTTGTGCCCATCCTCCGTTTCAGATTGATGGTAATTTTGGATTTGCTGCTGCTGTGCTGGAAATGCTAGTTCAGTATGAAGAGCAGAAAATTGTTTTTCTTCCGGCATTACCAGATGAATGGAAAGATGGGATGGCAGAAGGCGTGAAAGCGCCTGGTAATATCACACTTAATTTCAAGTGGAAAGAAAAACGGGTTACGGAAATAAATCTGAAATCTCCAATTGATGCGAAACTGGTAATCTTATATAATGGTATGGAAGAAGAAATCGTCCTGAATGCTGGAAGCAGTTATCAGAAGACGCTGATATAAAGAATATATTATGATATATGAAAGGCAGGATATCTTGTGATTATAAGACATCCTGCTGTTTTATATCAGATTACCTGCTTATAGATGAAATCGTTTCCCATATTCAGAAGGTGAAATTCCCATACACTTTTTGAATAATCGACTAAAATAAAGTTGATCGTCAATTCCTACCATAACGGAGATCTCCTTCAGGGAAAAGGTATTCTCCTTTATCAGTGTAGCAGCTTTTCTTATCCGCAGATTGTTTAAGTAGCTGGTAATACTTGTTCCTACTTCGGACTTGAAAACACGGCATAAATAGCTAGTGCTGAGATTGACATTTGCCGAAATGGAGGATAATGTGAGACGGTGCATGTAATTATTTTCTATGTATGTAAGGGTTTTGGCAACATCATTTTTATAATGCCCCTCACTATGAAGAAAGTCCTGATATGTGGTCCTGGCCTCTTCATAATTTTTCAGATTTTCTTTATATGGCATATCTGGTGCAAAGGCTTGGTACATGGTAAAACGGTTATACAGCTTTTTTATCAGCTGTTCCACTTTTACTTGACTGCACATTAATTCTTTTTGGGAAAATACTACGAGCGCATTATGGGCACTAAGAACAAGAATGTATGGCTGTAGCACTCCCTGAACAGCATCCAGTATCATATCTCGCAGCAGATTAGCTGATATAGAAAATGCATCATTTGATAAAAATTTTTCAAACGTTACATAGCATACAGCACAGGAATGTTTCATAAATCCAAATTTTTCTGCTCCATATCTTTCAATGAACGAATCGAGAGACTCTTCTCCCTGAAAAAAGGAGAGAAGATGATCGGTTATGGGTTCAGTGATGTCTGTTTTCAGAATGGAATCTTTTCGGTCAGCTGTATTTTGCATTTTTTTTGTGGTTTTGTTCAGACAGGCAAGGAGTGTATCTGGTTGAATTTTGATTTTTAACAGATAGTCCGCAGCACCTAAAAGCAATGCACTTCTTACTGAATCGAAGTCTTCGTAGTTGCTTAGTACCAGTATTTCTCCGGGATATTCTTTTTCCTTCAGAAAACGAATTAGTTCCAGTCCGTCCATTTCAGGCATTTTCAGGTCAGTGATAATGATATCCGGATGATGTTTTTCAATCAGTGGAACAGCCTCAAGACCATTTGATGCTGTTCCACAAATGAAAAAACCATGCTCTTCCCAGGGAAGAATGGAGCGAAGCGCAATTTTTACGATTGGTTCATCGTCAATAATTAATATACTGTACATAAAAGTCCTTTCTGTGGGCAAAAGTGGTTGTGATTTTTAGCTGTTATAATCTTTTGACAGTTCTTGTACATATAGTAAGGGAAGAGTCAGCGTACATGTGGTTCCTTCTCCAGGGTGACTATTGACCTTAAGTCCATATTCCTTTCCAAAATTCAGCTGTATTCGGTCATTTACATTGGTAATTCCAATCTTTTTCCGGTTTGTATGAGGTTCCAGCGCTGCAGGTGTCACTTCAAATCCTTTTCCATTGTCACAGAGTTCTATGATAAGATGATTGTTTTCTTCCCAACAGGTGATTAGAATTTCCATAACGGAGCCGTCATCAGAAGAACCATGCATAACAGAATTTTCTGCAAGGGGCTGCAGGATTAGTTTAGGAACAAGGCAGGAGAGCAGTTCTTCCTCTTCTACGTCAAAAGAGTACTCAAAGCTTCCGGCATACCGGATTCTTAAAATCGCGAAGTAGTTTTCCAGGTTCTCAAGCTCTTCCTGAATGGTTATATACTCGTTTTTATTAGTCAGTGTATTTTGCAAAAGACTGCTGAGGGCCTGGATTCCATCACTTACAATCTGGTCTTTATGCATGGCGGCTACAAAGCGCAGACTGTTTAAAGTGTTGAAAAGAAAATGAGGATTTAACTGATATTGAAGCATCTGTAGCTCCAATTCTCTTTTTTTCTTTTCCTGGCTTTTCTGTTGTTTCATCAGGCTCTCAATGGTATCTGCCATATGATTCATGCTTCCGGAAAGATCGGAAAGTTCGTCTTTGTGGTCATCCTGGATCCGTACGGAAAGATTTCCCTTTGATAATTCCCTGCAAAAATCCAGCATGCTTCTGATGGGGGAGGTAATTCCAGGATACACCATAGCTACAATTCCAATGCAGAGTAGAACAAGGAAGAATGCCACAGCCAGGATTTTCCAAAACATAGTGTTAACTTCAGAATTAATATAATGATATGGCATGGTATATACAAACAGCTGGTTCAGGTTTTTATTGAAAATATAAGTAACCAGCTGTTCTTCGCCATCTTTGTAAATGCTGAAAAAATCTGTTCTGTTTGGAAGTCTTGCTTGAATATTTTTCAGCAGCTTTTTTTCGGTTTTTTGCCCCAGTTGAATACTACGATCCCAGGAAGAAAGGATTGTTCCATCCATATTCAGATACATAATATTGGAAGAGTCAGCCAGACCTACTGGTTCCAGTACTGTTTTGGAAAAAATTTTTTCATCAATGGAAATCAGGGTATAACCAATTACACGACTCTGACTGTATTGTTCATAAATTCTTCTTCCAAGAATCAGGATGTCCCGGTTACGGTAAGTATGTGCGTATGCCCATACATCCTGATTTTCTTCTTCAAGACGACTCAGGATCCTGCTTACATCATCCGAATATAACCCATCATATCCCAAATCATAAAAAATATTCCCATCTGTATCATATACTGTAATGTTTTTTGCCTGTGCAGGATAGATGATTTTACTTCGAATCATATGTTGGATTTCATTGATGGCTTGATTCTTTTCCGTATCTGTCATACCCTTTTTCAGAAGACCGTCCTTGATTTCCTGACTGATGCAGATGGAGCCGCAGAGATACTGATACTTTTCAATCTCACTTACCATATTCAGATTGATCATGGATAAAGTCTGTGAGATGGAAGTGGAAAGTTTTTCCCGAAGCGCTTCTGAAAAAATATGAAACGAATAGAAGCTGATTCCTGTTAATGGTACAATAGAGATCAGGAAAAGCGCTATGATCAGCCTGGTTCTAATACTGAATTTTCGAAATCCCTGATATCGTTGTCTTTTTTCCATGCCGCTGTCCCTCATTTCTAAAAAATAATTCGTACATGGTCCGGTAAAGATGGAAAAAATCGTTCTGATTTTCATGACTGTATCGGATTGTGACAGATTTATTATACAGGAAAAAAACAAGATAATCCATTTAAAATACAAATAGAAAAAGATTGTACATATATGTCGCAAGAAAATCCATATTATATAAAAATAACAGAAAAATGTTCCATATAAAGAATTGTTTTGTGAATTTACCACAAGAAGATTTTCCATTATACTAATATCATCAGGCAAACATAATAAAAGCCAACAAGAAGGAGGAAACAACCTATGAAGAAAAGATTTGCAGCTTCTGCTATGATCCTTGCTATGAGCGCAGCAACAGTACTTTCCCCGCTTACTGCATTTGCAGAGGCAGAAGAACAGGAATTGAACATTGCCATTTTCCAGGGGGGATATGGGGATGCTTACTGGAATCAGATGGTGGAGCTTTTTGAAGAAAGCCATGAGGGCGTGAAAGTAAACATGACTATCAGCCCTACAATTGGAGATATCATCCGTCCACAGATTGTAGCTGGAAATGCACCTGATTTTATCTGTCTTAACGATGGTGGTGAGGATGGTGTAATCCTTTCCCTGATCAAAGATCATGCACTTCTCAACCTGGATGATGTTTTTGACGGAGAAAATTATGCTGGAACCGGTACCCTTCGCGATGATATTACAGATGGGATCCTTTCCAGTACAAAGTGTGCACCATACGGAGATGATGAGATCTATCTGGCACCATTCAACAGTGGTCCGCAGGGTCTGATTTACAACAAAACATTCTTTGATGAGAATAATCTGGAAGTGCCGAAGACCTGGGATGAGTTCTTTGCACTTGGTGATAAGGTAAAAGATATTGACGGACGTGCACTTTTCACATATCAGGGAATTTATCCGGGATACATGGAAGAAATGCTCTGGCCGGCAATTGCAAATGAGTGCGGCGAAGAAGCACTTACTAAGATTGCCAATTACGAAGAAGGTTCCTTTAATAATGAGGGTGTGTTAAAGGCTTTAAGTCATATTAAAGAGATTGCAGATAAAGGCTATCTGTTAGAGGGCACTGTTGGTATGAACCATACAGAGTCTCAGACAGAGATGATGCTTGGAAAAGCTGCATTTATCACAAACGGAACCTGGATGGAAAATGAGATGCAGGATGCGCCAAGAGAAGATGGATTTGAATTTGCAATGGCTCCGATCCCGACCGAGAACGCAGACGATGTGCACTATGTATTTGACAGCTGCGAGCAGTTTTCCATTCCGGCAGCTGCCAAGAATCCAGAACTTGCAAAAGAATTTCTTCGTTTCCTGTATAGTGATGAATCTGTATCTGCTTTTGCAGAAGCTTCCGGTGCCCTCTATGCTACCAAGAGTGCCCGTGAAGTAGCAAAAGATAAGCTGTCTACTGCAATCTACAACATGTACGGAATCTACGAAGAGGCAAATGCCTCCTCCCTGATTATGAGCTTCGCAGCAGTTCCGGCTGACTGCAAGGTTAACCCGAAAGATGAGATATTTAATCCGATTACATCTGTTATGAATGATGAAATGACAGTGGAAGAGTGGGCACAGAATGTGGAAGATGCTTTTGCACAGGTTCGTGCTGATATGGAAGCTGCCAACTAAACTTCATATACCAGCCGGATAAAAACGGTAAAGCATGGAAAGGCTGCTACACAGTGTATGCTATGCAGCAGCCTTTTGTAACCCTGAACAGATATATCGCCAATCGGTGATGTCATCCACATTTATTAAATACTTTAAATTTAAAGAGGTGAACAAGCGTGGTAAAGAAGCCCAGATTATTTATAGCCCTGTGTACGCTTCCTGCATTGATTTTAACCATTGTTTTTATGATTGTGCCTATGGTAAATGCCATTTATCTGTCTTTTACCAGTTCCACTGCACTTAGCGTAGGCTTTAACAGCAAATTTGTATTTTTGGATAATTACAAGTATATGTTCCAGGATAAGGATTTTCTTCAGGCACTGTTTAATACTCTTAAGCTGATGCTGGTAATCCCGGCTGTGACCATATTTCTAAGTCTTGTATTTGCATTTATCCTTACTCAGGGACAGCTCAAGGAAAAGTCATTTTACCGGACCATATTCTTTTTCCCAAGTATTGTTTCCATGACTGTAGTTGGTATTGTGTGGTCTTTTGTGTTTAATCCCACAAGAGGAATTCTGAATCATATGCTGGATCTGTTCCATTTCTCCACTTGGAAACACGCATGGCTTGGAGAGGGAAAAACGGCTCTCTGGTGTATCGGTGCAGCCCTGGTGTGGCAGGCTATTGGTTATTATATGGTTATGCATGTGGCTTCCATTGACGGGATTTCCCAGGAGGTTTATGAAGCTGCTTCCATTGACGGTGCAACAGGAGTGCAGAAGTTCTTTAGGATTACCATTCCTCTGCTTCGCAGATCCATTGGAACGACCTATATACTTTCCCTGTCTGGTACTATCAATTTAAGTTTTACTCTGTCCAACGTTATGACAGGCGGTGGACCATCACATTCTACATATACAATGGTATATGATATTTATGAAACAGGTACAGTTAATTGGGAAATCGGTCTTGCTTCTACAATGGCTATAGTATTTGCATTTTTTGTTATGATACTGACCGTTATACAGACTATTCTGACTCGGGATAAGGAGGGGAAAAAACATGCTAACAAGAAAACAAAAAACAATTAATTGGATTATTGCAGCGATTATGATAGTAATGTCATTATTCTTTCTTTTTCCTGTCATCTGGATGATTGCAAACTCATTTAAGCCAGATGCTGCAATAACGAAAGATATGAATTCGATTGCTGCATTTATACCACCTGCATTAAATGGAAGTTTTTTTGATAATTATGTTTCAATATTAACAAATACGAGCTTTATACATTACATGTTAAATACATTGTTTTATGCAGCTATTTTAATAATACTTGTTTTTTCGCCAAAAGAACGTACATTATCTAATTTTTTCTTTCTAATATCAACTTTATATAAAATATAAATTAAAGTAAAAGAG